>CETK01002338.1_pt1 | contig 21299 bp, 14 predicted proteins | sample 361431 | NCBI WGS metagenome assembly CETK01 (sample SAMEA2622452, study PRJEB7988) | marine metagenome | biome: marine biome (ENVO:00000447); feature: surface water layer (ENVO:00002042); material: "saline water (ENVO:00002010), including plankton (ENVO:xxxxxxxx)" | depth 5 m | reverse complement strand
CACTGGGACCTAAACCCAGCCCCTTTGACCACTCGGGTACCCCTGCTTGATTCCGCGGGAGCATTCATCAGTCAAGAACTCAACGTATGGAGGGCCAACCATCGAATAGGGTCTTAACCCCCGTTTGCGGCGGTGGCATGTGGCACGAATAGGGGTAATCGGACTAGGCAACTGGGGTACAGCCCTGGCTAAGGTATGGTGCGAAGATGGTCATAATGTACTTGGTTGGACCATTGAGCAAGAGGTATACGAAACTCTGATGACTAATTCAGTGAATGAGAAGTACTTGGATGGTTATGAAATTCCAGACCTGCAAGTCACAATGGAGCTTTCTGACATAGTAGAGTCCTGCGAGATACTCGTGCTGTCTCTCCCAAGTAGCGTGATATTAGGGGTAGTGGACAGAATTGTGCCCAGTCTGAGACCATCTCAGGTGATTTTAGATTTGGCGAAGGGACTGGCTCCTGAGGATGAAGGGGGTTCGGGGCTAATCTCTGATTCCATAGAAAGGAGGTTGGAGGAAGCTGGGAAGTCCAATCCAGTGGTTGTGATGACGGGCCCGACCATAGCTCCAGAGGTCGCTCGAGGAGTCATAACGACAGCAATTGTCGCATGTCACGACCATGGAGTCGCTGAAAGAATCTCTGAAAGGCTCTCAACCGAGACTCTCTTCCTTCTGCCCGCGGATGATCCCAATGGTGCAGAGCTCTGGGGGGCTTACAAGAATTGCGTTGCCCTCGCATGCGGGCTAGTAGATGGCCTGAAAGACTCCATAGGAGGGGATAATCTCAAGGCAGCATTAGTTCTTACCGGATTCAGTGAGGGGATGAGATTACTGGAATCCATGGGGGCATCTCCCTCAACCGCATTCGGGCCCGCAGGACTCGGTGATCTCTATGTCACTGCGACAAGTCCACGTAGCAGAAACAGGACCCTCGGAGAGAAGCTTGGATCAGGAAAGAGCCTTGAGGAGTCTCTGGACGAGATGCACATGGTAGCCGAGGGGGTTAGGGCCACCAGAATGTTTCTTGCTAGAGCTCCAAAATTAGACCTTGAGACACCTTTTATCGGAGCTTTAGGGGAACTTTTGGATGGGCAAATCACTCCCGGGGATGCCGTCAAAAGGATGGTCGAGAACCAATAATTTCCGGGATAGTTTGATTTGTACCATCCCCTAGGGATTTTGATACAGTTGCCATTGGAAGGTTTAACAGAATTTGAAAGTCGGTTACTAAGGTGGATTTCTTCGTCTGATTTCGTCGAGGTCCCATGGTCTACTGAGAGAGCGGCTGAAGCTTTCAAGGTAGAGGAGGAGGAAGTTTACCGAGCCTTGGCATCACTTACTGCGAAGGTACCCGATAATATCCAGATTTTCTACGAAGATGGAGCAGTCAGGATAGTTGCTGATTCTGAGTAGTTCAGGGTTTTTGGTTCGGAGCACCGCGGGTTAGTCCAAGGAACACTTCGATCCACGAAGGCTTTCTCAGATCATCCTCCTCATTGAAGAAAGACCTCGCATATATCGAAAGGAAGTCAATTATTAGTACTACCAGGAAGATTATGAGAAGGTAGGCCACGACCTTGTCGTATTGAAGGAACCTCAGGTACAAGTCAATGTAATACCCTATTCCGCCTGCTCCGACTATTCCGATAATTGTTCCAGATCGGAAGTTATATTCAAACAGGAAGATTGAATGGGAAATTAATTCATTTGCCGATTCTGGAATAACCACATTCAGAGCCGTCTCAAACTTGTTCAGGCCCATTGCTTGTGCTGCTTCTATGGGAGTCTTGTTCAACCCCTCTATTGCCTCATACCATAATTTACCTAGATATCCAACGGTATATACAGACATTGCAAGGACGCCCGCTAGGGGGCCCATCCCGATTAGTATGACAAAGAATATTGCCCAAATGAGGCTAGGTAGGCTCCTGAATGCGGACAGGAGGAATCTAGAGGAGTATGACAGCCACCTTGGACTCAGATTTCGAGCGGCGGCTAGAGATAGGGGAATGGACAAGGCCATCCCAAATATTGTCGCTACAAATGCTATTTTTATTGTCTCTATGACTCCTATCCATGCGGTAGAGCAAGTGAACTCGAGAGGATAGCTCTCCGTACATACTGGGTATACTTGTGGTTCAAGAACGCTCCAATCTGGAGGCCAAAGAGACTGGTAGAAGAAATCTTTCAGATTTCCGAAGCCACCGGTGAGTCTCCCCCAATCACTAACCATTCCATCCAATACCAGGAGTGCTAAAATTATCATCAGTAAGAATGACTTGGACAATATCCCACTGTCGATAGCTACCTTCATGGATTTACCTCCAATGCTTGAGTTCCCTCAATGAACGGGTTCATTCTTCCATCGTCGATTATCAGGAGCTTGTCGGCCATCATCTTGGCTCTGGCGATATCGTGCTCGACAACTATCATTGATGCGTTGCTTTCCTTCACATAGTTCGTTACGGCTTCCAGAACGGATGAAAGAGTCTCTTCATCTAATTCACTGAGGAACTCGTCTGCCAGAATCAGTCTCGGCCTCTGGGCCAAAGTACGGGCGGTCGCTACTCTTCTCTGTTGCCCTCCAGAAAGCCTTCTAATCGGTTCTCTGGACTTTTCAGTTAGTTTCATTTCCTCTATGGCTCGAATAGACCGATCTTGCCTTTCTTTCCGTACTGCGAGCCAAGCTTCTAGGAGGCTCGCGCTCCCTGTGGGGCCAATGATGTTAGTACCAGCTCTTGCACCCTGATCCACATTGTGTCTAACACTGGCATGCCTAACTAGTCCTAGTTTCTGCGGAATGTATCCTAGAGATCCCCTTGGAGCCTTTTCTGGAAGCAAGTTGCCACATACTTCAACGCTTCCTGAAATTGGCCTTACCAGTCCCGCTATCGTCCTTAGTAGGGTTGATTTGCCTATCCCTGATGGGCCTGCGATTGCAATTATTTCCCCGGGGAACACCTCAAAATCCGGAACTTTGACCAAAGGGGTTGATGCATCAAACCCTATGGCCACATCCTTCAGAACTAAAACAGGGATAGTAGGATTCCTTGTCGCCTGCATATCCCCCACCTTGGTATGGTTTAGGCGCTCCTAAACCCATATATGGTATTGATGGGCGTTAGACCTGTCATTGATACCGTAGATTACTCTGTCATGCCGTATTCTTCAATGGCTTGGAAAGCGCCTGGCACCGATAAGATATTTCCAGAAGAGAGTTGATGTCTTCACGAACATGACCGACGATAGTGTTATTTGGGTTCTTTTGGCCCGTATATTTGATTTTCAAGGTGTTGACAGGGGGCGTTCCGAACTGCGGGATTCGAAATTGATGATTGGGTGTGTGTATGACGCTAATGCGCCCCCTGCCAACAAAAAGTTGTGTCATCTGCAGTTTACTGCAGAGCTATGGCTATATCTTCACCATTCAGTTGTTCACTGAAGTGTTCCGATATCGTCAGCTGTGATGCCAAATGCATCCCAGACAGGTTGTAGGTACATGCGTACATGAGCCTCGTAGTCTGCGTCTGTGTCGCCGTCGTTCTTCAGATCGAAGATTTCGACGATCTTGGATGCGCCGTAGTCAGCGTAGTAGCCTGGCATTCCACTCTCTGGGAATACAGAAGCGAAGCCGTCGCAGATTTCCTCAGTTGTGCCCTCAGCATAGACGAAGTGTAGGTCTGAGTTGTAGCACATGTAATCGCCCTCACCGTTGTGCTGTGTCCATACGAACGCGTCACAGTTAGATGCAGCGCCAGCTCCTAGGTATGCCATACCGTGAGTCTTGTTGTTGTAACAAGCATCTGTGTAGTCGGCCACGTAAGCCTCGATCACTCTGAAGAAAGCATGGCCCTCAGCCTGGTGCTTGTCGTAGTCGCCGTTTGCCTCATCGAGGTCAACGGTCATCTTAGAAGCATATCTTACAGAAGCCTGTGAGTATACTATTACTACATTCTTCAGGACTTCGTCGCGTGCGTCGATTACTCCCTGCATGTCCTGGTTCTGCAGTGCAGTTAGTCCGTCGTTCATTGCTGCGAGCGTAGCGACGTTGGTCGCATCTCCGGTCCCGAAGTTTCCACCTCTCTTTGCTGCGGTAGCGAATGGTCCACATCCATCGAAGTCTGCGTCTGCGTCATCCGGGCCGTGGTAGAATGCCCATCCCTCGTCCCAAGCGTGCTGTGCGTCATCTGGGCCCCAGTTTCCTGCCTCGGCCTTGATGATGGCTGCGTTGAGCTCGTGAATTGCATATGCAGTCATCACACCGTTCTGGATTCCCTTCTCTGTTGCCTGATCTCTAACGGTGTCAGACTCACCTGCGAATGGTCCAGTTCCGTCGATAGCAGCGGAAACGAAGTCGTTCCATGAGCCATCGGCTCCGTAGTAGTCATCGTACGCGTGGTTCTTACCCGCTGCATCAGCGAAGCCCATCAGTGTCCTGTAGGAACCGTCAGACTTCTCTGCGTATTCTCCGTTCTCGTAGATGTCCTTGACGCCATCCCAATCATATGCTCCGGATAGGTCCTTGATGTCACAGACATCTCCCATCAGCATGCGGTGGTTGTCTACGTTGGAAGCGTAATCGTAGCCTCCGTCTGAGTCGTCTAGGTCAACCGCTTCGTCCCCACCTGTGCACCCTGCAAGCGCACTAAGAAGGAACATCATTGTCATCATTATGCTTGTTGTTTTCAGATTCATAGTATCATCCTCGGGCCCCGCGAGAGGAGAAGGGTATTTCTAGTTTAGGTCTCCCTAAATATTTTTTTTCCAACGATAGAATCATGTTCAATGGCCCCTCAAAGTGACTGTATGAGTGTCATATCCGAGTCTTCGTGGATGTCTTTTTTGATTGTGATATCAATCATATCAATGCCGTTCAGTAGCATCAGTGATACCCACAACTTGGATTCAGAGCCAAGCAAAATGTACCAGATTGGAGGAGGAGGAGGTAGTCTAGAAGAGCAGTGTGGTTCGATCACATTTGAGAACATGTTTGAGTACTCAAAGGCCACGTTTGATATCGTCATCAACGACGATTGGCAAAGTGCTAGTGTTCAAGCAGTAGCTTGGGTGAACGAGACCCTGGCTGATGAATTGAGGCTCACCATGGATGAGTTCATGGAATTACTCGATCCCAACAAAGGAGGGGATGGTTGGTTTTCTACCGATGAGAGAGAGTTCTTCAGGGCACTAGCGAGTGAGTGTATAGAGCACACTCTCACCAGAATAGGGCTAAGGGATGGGCCAGCTCACAGAGGGGGGGTTGGAATCGATTGGAAGAACACTAGCTGGGAAGAGGACGGAGTAGAGATCGAGGAGTGGAACATTGTACCACCTCGACATTCTGAGATGAGGGGCTGTACCTCGTCCATCGGAGGCGAATGCAACGAGGTCCCAGTTGTTCCAGACACGAGTAGAGATTGTGACACGGATATTTCTACCGATCTAGGCATTGACGAATGCAGGGTTCAGCTTTGGCTTAATGCCACACTATCAATCACTGGAGTGGAAGATCCGAGTCAATTTACATTTTCAATCAATGCCTCCAATCTTTCAGGAGCCAGATTTGACTTTACCTTCCCGCACACGGAAGACCTCCGCTTGGAAATGTGGGATGAGTGTGAGGGGCGGGATGTCGGTCTGAACGAGTCCACTGCCGGTGGGTTGGCACCGACAGTAGGAAGCTGTATCGGTGATGGATCGTCATCATACAACCTCATCGAAGACGAGGACGGTAGACTGACCTTGGAACTTAGTCCGAATGGATACAGGGAGGATTGGCCTATGGGAGAAGATTTGTTCTTCGATTTCACCACTGAACCCATTCCAGAGCCAGCCCCCCCTCTGTGGACAGACCTGTCGCCAGCAAATGGCACATGGTTTCCTGTTCCTTTCCCGGGTGATGTGATTTGGGCAGAATGGAATGATGGAGTCTCCAGATGGTTCTACGATGAAAACGGTGTTTCCAACCTGCGTGTGTCATGTCTTGACGGAAATGGTCTGGAGTTAGCTGAAAGCCTTGACAGATCAATCAGGGCGATTGTTCCCGTTTCTGGCGTTTTGGATGTCACGTGTCAGGCAACGGACAGCGAAGGCTTGATCACGGGTGAGAGGACATGGCATGTTGGAGTACCATTTTCAGTCTATTCTGAATCTGACCTTTTGACAAATCCACATGAGATAACGATAGATTCTAGGCCTAATTGGCCGGCATTAAACGTTACAGTCCGACTCGTACAAGAATCAACATCCCAGGAAATAGGGACGACAGAAATTGTCTCATCCGAGCTAAATATCATATCCGGGGATTCATCCAACATGCTTCCGGGAGTAGTAGATGCTCGAATTCTTGTCACAGGGGAAGGTGTTTTCCCGATGGAACACACATACGTCTTGGCAATAGTTAAGGAAAGCTCTGCACCTGTAGTCACAGTCTTAGACTCTGAATGGGACGGTTGCTGCTGGTTGATGCGAGGGCAATTTAGTGACCCCGACGGAGAACCAGTATCTTTCACAATGGAAATCGACGGGTCTAGGACTGGTTCTGTTGACGTGTCTGGGAACTCTTGGTCGACCCCTCGGATTGACTTTACACTGTGGGAATCGGGTGAGCATAGGGTAACTGTGGAGGGGTGCGATGAATCTGGGAAATGTTCCGAAGTTGAAGTGGTGGTAAATAATTCTCAGTTGTTCGAGCAGGTTATTGTCGGTCCGCAAGAACCAGCAGATGAATCATCCGAACTACTACCCGCTAACGGGATAGTGAGTTTGTTTTTCGCATTTTCATTAGGCATTATTCTTCCTCGAAGGAGGGGCTAAATTGACATTTTCAGGGAGGGTCGAGAAAATTTCCCACATGAGGGGGCTCCTAGTGTCATTCGAAGGCAGATCACCTAATCTTGGAGATACCATTCGCGTGAAGGGTGGTAAAATCTTGGGAAGGGTGGACACCGTCTTGGGACCGGTTGATTCTGGACTGGTACACGTCTATCCGATATCAAGAGGAGTGGAGGTCGAACGCGCGATGGGGTCACCTGTTGAAATTGCTCCCCGCAAAACTGGAAGGAGGAAAACAAATGAGAGGGCAAGAGGACGTGGAACCGATCAAAGGAGCGAGAGGGGGCGCCCAAAGAGCTACTCTAGAAGGGACCAAGGTAGTGGGAGACGGAAGAGGGATTCTCCCAATAGAAACACTGGCTCCCGCAGAGGCAGAAATCCGAGGTTCGATAACCGGGGAAGTAGGAAACAGTCCAGAGGACGTGGGAGAAGGTGAAAAATTTAGGCCACAGGCTCGGAGCCTCTGGCACAATCCTAGAGAATACCATTGAAGGCCTAGTTGGTTCTTTTGACATAGTCTCAGACAAGAAATTCAAGTATTGGGAACTCGACATAAGAGAGTCTGGTGATGGTATTTTATTCGTGTTTCATGATGACTTGATTTTGAATGAGGGCAAGAGTACTCAGACGAAAAATATGAAATTCGAGGAGATCTACAAGGCAGGACTCTCTTTAGGTGTAGAGATTCCTACATTCAACGATGTCATGGAGGTATTGAGCAAGAGGGAGGAGAAAACCATGATTGAAATCAAGTATGTCATATCAGATTCCTGTAGAGATGAGATATTCAGAACCGCAGCTAAACGGAAAAATTGGACATTGATGAGCACCCCTAGAAGATTCGAACATTCCTTTCCTCCTGGTTCCAGGGGATATTGGCACAAGAGAGCTAAAGAGTTGGATGTCAAACTTGTGAGAGTGGGAAGGCATCGGATTGACATGTTTCAGGCCTCAAGATCAAAGATGATGTGGGGCTTTGCTAAATTGAAGTGGTTTTTTGGTTTTTGAGTGATATTATCTATGATTTAGGCTACCCTAAATTTTATGTTCGTATTGCTTTACGGATGTAACATGAGAGCAGAGGAGATCAAGAGTTGGGCAATAACAAATAAAGCATTTCTAATGGCAGGGATAGTATTCTCAGCTGCAGTTCTGTATCTTATTTTTGATGTGAACTATGAAACCTGCGATGATGAGGAAAACTGTCTGACCATAGCTTTTGAGGTTCAAGACACCTACCTAATCTGGGATAAGAATCCGCAGCACTTGGCTGATAAGATGAGCTCCATGACTGGAATGGATGTTGAAATATACCCAGTAACCGGCTCCGGGGGCATAATAGAAGCAATCGACAAAGGCAATGCTGACATAGGATTCGTTGACGGCGCGGCTGCATGGCTGGCTTGGGAAGTTTACGAATTGGATGTTCTGGCGGCTGAGTGGAAGTCCGATGGAAGGACTTACTACAACGCGGCTGCATGGGTCAAGGCTGACTCAGAGATAGCGGCGGCACATCTTGATGACGACCCTGACACTGATCCATTTGCACTCATGGAGGGCAAGAAGTCCTGTCACACAGGATGGCTAAAGAGTGCAGGAATGCTAATTCCAATGGGATACCTGATTGGGAACGGATATGCTGACGTTGTCGGCGATCCGAATAATATTGAATCCCTCAGAGACACGGTAACTAACTTCTTCAATGAAGACTCTAGCATCCCAGAAGGAGGCACCCAGTATTCAGGATACAAGGGAGCTATGAAGTGCATGATGACAGGACACGGAGATGTTGCGCTGACCAAGGATACTGCTTACCGTTTGTACTGCGACGAGAATGATGACGGAATAGCCGACGGAGACGATTGGTGCATGGATCTGGAGGACCTTGTCATGCTCCCTTCTTTCGGGCAGGCACCAAGCCACCCAGCTCTATACAACCCTGAATATATGGACAACGAGACCGTAGGAATGGTACAGGATGCTTTGGTCTCTCTGAACGAAGATGCAGAGGGCAGGGAAATCCTCAGTGACCTGCTCAACACCGACGGGATGATAGCTACCAGTGCTAATGACCATCTTGGAACCTATGGGGATGCAGTCTCTAACGTTCCTGGAATACAGGCTTACTTTTCCTGAATTGTAGCAGGAAAAATTGATATGAAATCCTGATTAGCAATAATTGGTGGTAATTTGAGGATTGCATTGGCGTTTGCATTATTGCTGTTATCCTCGCTTGGCTCGGGATGCTTTGGTGGAGAATCAGATGATGGATTTGACTGGCCTGACCCAATTACTGATGGTTGCCAACTTAATTTCGATTTAGAATGTACAACGATATTACAGCTTGGTGAAACTGCGCATCATTCCCTCATAAATCCTCTTGATGGAAAGATGTGGATTATATTCCTGAGTGGAATTGTAAAGTCTTGGGATGGGGAGAATCTTGAGGATATTGGAGACCTCAGTGAAATAGTAAGTAGATGCCACATGGAACAAGGGCTCCTGGGATTTTCTTTCGATGATGATTTCGTGAATTCTAGATTGATTTTATTGTCATATGTCGAAGATGGCACTTGCGAAGGGAAAAATCAGTCTGACTTGGTTCTTTCATCGGCCAGTTTGGGCGAAAATGATGTGATCGACATTGATTCTATCAAGGTCCTGAAGAGGATTGAACAGCCATTTAGGAATCACAATGGAGGATTCCTGTTACATGCTGGGAATGGGAGTTACCTGTGGGGCATTGGAGATGGAGGGTCTGCGAACGATCCTCAGTCAAACGGGCAGAACCAGTCTAACCCCCTAGGGGCGATACTGCTGCTTGAATTCAGAAATAATCAGATTTCAGAGGTTCTTGATAACTCCGGGGGGGATCCGTATGTCCTTCACAGTGGTTTGCGGAACCCGTGGCGCTTCGACATCGGAAACGAAGCTGACCTTTGGATAGCTGACGTTGGACAAAACTGTTGGGAGGAAGTAAACTTGGTATCTATTGCCGAGAGGGCGAACTTGGGTTGGAGTGACAGAGAAGGATTTCAGGAGTTCCACGAAGGAATGGATTGTTCGAATTCACGAGACGATAGCGTTCTTGGGTTAACGGACCCACTGGTGGTGTATCCCCACGAAAATGGAAACTGCTCAATAACCGGTGGATACTGGATGGATTGGGGCCCTGAGGACCTACAGAATGGATACCTGTATGGTGACTTTTGCACAGGTTCGATCTGGACACTCAAGGAGATAGATGGAGCATGGGAGGAGACGCATGTTGGAAATTCCGGAGGCATGATAGTTGGCTTCGGAGAGGGAATCAATGGTGAGATAATTGTCTTCCATTGGACCGGAGATATCGTAATGATAGATTAGGAATCGTAGGTCATAAACAGTATCCTTCAAGCACTGACGCCTCGCCCGAATGACATGGCCGATGAAGAAAGGGGCAAGGGCGACCTCTGGATGGATGCCATAGAATCGGAGAAGAAGGGAGACAGGGAACAATCTCTGCGAATTTGCAGAGAGCTTATCGCCGAAGAACCTGATAACTCAGATGCATGGATGACTATCGCAAGGATGGAGCTCCCAGCACCAACCAAGGGCAAGCAAGAGATGCCCAGCCTTGTACAGACAGCAAAGTCACTTACAGCCCTAAGGAAGGTAGTGGCTCTAGACCCTGAAAATCGTAGAGCTTGGGACCTCGGTGGTACCTTGCTTGTAGACCACCTGGGGATGATGGAGGATGCATTGATATGGTGGGAAAATCGGAGGGAGCATGCGCCCACCGAGGTAACGCCTCTAATAGAGCAAATCTCCATACTTGTGAGGATGGGATATTACGAGGAGTGCGCGGATTTGATTGAAGAGATGTTCTCTCCAGATATGGACACTGTTGACGGAGGAGTTAGAATGAGGATGGGGAGAGTCAGTCAAACAGTCTCCAAGGCCTCGAAGATGGAGAATGATGACATTTTCAGACCGAACCAGCCCAAACATCCTAGGTGGACGGTCATTGAGAGGCTGAAAAAGAAGAAGCCAATATCGCAGGGGCTTTTCTTAATGCTATTCGTTGCCCCCATGGCATTCTTTGTAGGCAGTGCTAGTATGATTTTTATCGGCAATTCTGGCTGGGCTCTTCCACTTGTTTTCATAATACTACTAATAGCGGTGATGATAATTAGCAGACTTAGCATGAATTTGCTACAATCAATAAACAGACATGCACTCGATTTAGAAAGGGCGATAGATTATGAAACGACCACTGGTCAAGTATGCATCCCTGATAGCCTCAGGGAGAGTCCACTCTATTCTTCTCTGATGAAAGGTAAAATGCCAGCTATCAGGGAAAGGGTTTCATTAATTGTCGAGTCTGATGAAAAAATTCCTGTAAAGTGGGATTTGGCGATACCCATGATCCACGATTAGGTTCCGGCCGAGAAATCTAGCAAATACGATTTCTGATCTTGAGTTAGCTCATCGATGCTTATCCCCGAGGAGGCTAGTTTCAATGAAGCTAATTCCCTATCCTGTTCTGGGTGGATATCATAAACTGCATTTCGATAACTGGAACCTTCCTTGGCAAGTCTGCACAGAGCTAGAAATTGATTGGCAAAGGACATGTCCATGACCTCACTTGGATGTCCTTCAGCTGATGCTAGATTAACCAACCTGCCTCTGGCCAAGAGGTGTAGTCGCCTTCCATCTGACATGGTAAATGCCTCATTATTATCCCTAATGGTGAATACTTCTGTGGCTCTATCCTCCAAGTCAGTGATACTTATCTCACAATCATAATGACCTGTATTACAGATTATGGCTCCATTCTTCATCGAATCAAAGTGCCTTCCTACAATGACGTCTTTCATTCCCGTCGCCGTACAGAATAGGTCCCCTAACGATGCTGCTTCATCCATTTTCATAACCCTAAAACCGTCCATTATGGCCTTCAAGGCAGGGATTGGATCAATCTCTGTGATTATAACGTTCGCCCCCATTCCCCTGGCCCTCATGGCTAAGCCTCTTCCACAGTGGCCGTATCCTGCGACAACGAAGTTCTTACCCGCTAGAAGTACACTAGTCGCTCTGAGAATACCGTCAATTGTGGATTGGCCTGTTCCGTGAACATTATCAAAATCCCACTTAGTCTCAGCATCATTCACTGCTATCACTGGGTACATCAATTCCCCGGCGTCCGACATTGCCCTGAGTCTGTGAACTCCAGTTGTAGTCTCTTCCGTCCCGCCGATGATCCCATCAGCCAAGTCTTTGAATTTGGAGTGTACACGATATATTAGGTCAGCGCCATCGTCAAGGGTGAGTGTTGGTTTCAAATCCAAAGTTCTGTCTATGCAATCGTAGAAGCCTTGGTTATCCTGTCCATGCCACGCATGTATTGAGTATCCCTCAGAGGCCAACCATGCGGCAACATCATCCTGTGTCGAGAGTGGATTGCATCCAGACCATGATATCTCGGCACCTGCTACCTTGAGAGTCTCTATCAAAACAGCTGTTTCCTTAGTCACATGCAAACATCCAGCAATTCTTTGCCCTTCTAGAGGGCGTTCATGTCGTGCTTTCGCCCTAAGGGAGGCGAGAGCGGGCATCCTACTCCTGGCCCACTCAACCTTTAGTCTGCCAGACTCTGCGAGGTTGATATCAGCTACAGTGAAATCCCCTGATACATCCAACGCTACGCCCCGCCCCTTCTTTGCTGTTCGTAGTAGCTCGCATAATACTGCTCTGCATACGCCCTGGCTTGTTGCTCATCATAACCTGACGCCACCATTTGCTGTACATATGCTTCGACTGGATCCATGGTCTCCACGCCTCCGAATTGTTCGACAGTGTCAGACCCCACGTCTCCCCTTGATCGTCCACGGAATACTAGAGTCACCACGACTACAAGTACCAGCAGAAGCGCTCCGCCAATTCCTACGAGGATGGTAGTGCTTAGACCTCCTTCAGACGAGCCGTCTCCACCCGAACCTCCTCCACGAGGCACTAGACTGATGTCTATTGTCTCAGATATCACATATCGTGAGCCGTCTCCTTCTGTAATCCTGATGTAAATCTTGGCAGATTTACCTGTTTCGACCTGATATAGGTCTGAGATGTCCAAGGTAAGTGAGAATGTGTCTCCGTCGCTTAGCATATCAGATTGGTTGAATTTGCCGATGGTTCTCTGGGTTATTTTCTGGGTTGTGGAGTAGTCGAGGACCGATTGGTTGAGAGCGATCTCGATCTTAACATCGCCATTTTCTGCGCCTGATATCAGGTTTCCAGTGACGACTACAAGGTCATCTCTCTGGGAGTCTGTTGGCCTGGGAGCTGTAAACTGCACCAGTGGCGGGTCATCTCCAAAATCTTCCCCTACAACAATGAAGTACATCCTATGTTTCTCACTTTGCTTTCCTGCCTTGTCATAGACAATTAGCTCGACTCGGATTTCATTCTCCAAGGTTCCATCCGGATTACTTGTTAGGTTTCTGAATGTGTAAGTCCACTCATCAGTTACTGACGCTGGGACTTGGAAAATATGGCCCTCTAAAGTTGGGCTCTGACTGTCCCATGGGTAATCAAAGAATACCTTCCACTCAAACAGTTCGATTCCTGACTCTCCATCTGGGGCATCTGGGTCTGTACTATTTTCAGCTGTGAATGCTAAGCTGATATCCCCTGTCTCGGTAAGTCTCACTCTGTATATTGGCCAGTCTGTTCCTGCTACAGTCTTCGTCCCATCCATGGATATGAATTCCGATGTCGATGGATTGGATATTATTGAAGCAGAGGCCACAGGCCTGAACTCATCGGCCAATGTATCATCTGTAACGAGTCTGATGTAGGTGATTCTGGTATGGCCTTCTTCATCGTGCAGGTAGAGAGTCAATAGCCATTCTGCGCCAATTCTGCACCCAGTGTCGGACGATGTATTTGCGACACAGAAAGATCCCAGAGTTGGTATCTCTGGAGCGCTCTGTTGGGTGTGACTGATTTCTCCGGCATCGATTATCGCACCATCCCAGCCTGTGACTGAGTCATTATTCCCTGAAGATAGTGTCCAATCTGCTACGACTCCTGGAACATTCGTTACGTAGTCGAACGAAAGATCGGAGTTACTCTTGATGTACATGGTCGAATAGGCCCCTGTAATGGAGTCAATGGAGGGGGATTGGTCATTGACGGTCAAATCATACCCCTCACCTGCAATTCCGAAATCAGCAGGGTAGGGAGTCAATCTAAAGTCGAGAAGGTTTGAAAGAATAGGTATCTGTTCACCTCCAAAAGACTGTGTGACACTGGGATTTTCTACGTCTATTGTTGTTACAATCATCCCTCCGGCTCCCCTGTTGCACAATGATAGCAAGGATTGAGATTCGTAGGTATTATCTCGAATGAGGGTATGGAATGTCCCAGATGGGTCACTAATTCGTCCACCACATACCTGTGGTATCTGAGTGAATTGAACTTGTGCGGTATCTAGTCCTGCCAGAGCGACGTGAGTACCTCCGTTTATTGCGCTGAATGCAGACGGGTCAACATTGTCCATGATTGGGTGGAATGGATCAACTAATGTGATGTCCTCGCTGAGGATTCTGTTGTCTTCCGTGAAGTTTACCTGGTTCCTCATTGCTATATCCATCCCGAATGGTAGGTTGGTTGGCTGGTAAGCATCCTTGTATGGCCCTAAGTGGATCTGAGTGGTCCCTCCCTGAACCATGAACTGCTCCAATGTGTCGACCACTGACAATCCATCCGATGTTCTAGTGGAAGCTAGCTTCTCATAATAGTCCCCGTAGTAGACATTGTAATCTGTCTGCCATGGAAGTAGTACCTTGTCATAATGCTCCAGCCATGAGGGTGTGGCGTATTCGTCCCAGTTGTCTAGCCTCATCTGAGTATATCTCATACCCATTGCCTCAAGATCGGACTTTACCATCTGGAGACGGTTTTGATCCGTGGGGTTAGACAGGATAGCAACATCAATCTGGTCATAGAATGTTATTATGAAGAAACGGACGTTACCTGATGGCTCTACATTTCCATCCTCCTTTGTAACCTCAGCAGAGAAGCTGATGTTGTATGTGTGCGTATCGGCCCATGAGTTGAATGGTTGTGACCAGTTGGCCCACGCTCTCTGATGTGGCTCCAGTGCGAAAGGACCGTTGTCTGCAGTCTGTTCGAAAACCTGTTGGTTTGTGGTGAGATCCTTGATTGACATGGTCAAAGTGTAGTCTCCATCGATTACACCATTAAGAAGAGGTACCGAGAAACTGTGCATCGCTTGGTCATCAATTGGGTAGACGCATTCGTAGGTTATGTCGGTGACACACTCCATCACATCTGGTTGCATTAGCGTGATTTCCGCGCTGGCAATGCTGAACATTATACTCGAAATGTTGTTGGCCAGATTCACCTCTGATGCATTGTACCACGCAGTAGTAGGATCGGTTGTATCCATCATGGTCATAGCGTCAATTCTGTATATGCCACTCTTGAAGTCGTGATTCGCGATGGTGACAGTGGAAGACTCTGAGGCATCCAGGCCATTTACTTCTTCTGTGTAGTTTGCGTCGTATTCGAAGGTAAACTCCTCTACCCTGATATTATCTACGGCAAAACCGGCGAGTCCGGCATTACCGTTAATTCCATCTTCGTTTGATTGGAATCTCCATGTTAGACTTACTTCCGATCCAGCGAGTGTTGTGCACTCGTCCCTCCAGTCGGTGGAGTCAGTACTGGTTCTGTTCTGGATGACAATGTGTGTCAGGTCCAGGGTTATGGATTTCATAATATTCTCAGTATCAAACCAGACAACAGAATTGAGTCTGTCTGAGTGATCCCCGAAATACTCGACTTCATCGTATCCATTCAGATCGAAGTCTTCGCACCTGTGGAAATTTGGATCTTCGGGGTTGGTATTCTGTATCCCGTTCTCATTGAGATCGTTCCAGCTTCCATATACTACTCCTTGGTATAATTCGCCTTCTTTGGTCCATGAAATTTCAAGATTAGCAGCATCCCTGACTGCGAGAATGTTGCCATTTGAATCCTGAAGGAAGTCTCCCTCGGCGTAATAATCAAACGTCAGGTACGTGAAATCTGCACCTGTAGCTGCTATTGGTATGGGGTCGAGAGTCATGGTTTCATTCCAACCATCGCCATATCCAGTATCAGGATGGCCGAGCCAGTAAGCGAAGTTCTTGAACACACCGACATTCTGCGGGAGCATGTCATTTGTCCCGGATGAGTCGTCTAATCTGCTTCCATTTTCGTTGCCATCATCAGTCCAGATAGGATCTACTCCAGAAAAGTCTTCTATCCCCACTAGGTCAGGTTCTGCGTTGTAAATCTCGGCCTTGACTGAGAAGTCTGTGAGTGTGTTGCCCCAATTGGTGGCTCTGATTTCGACGTCCCTGGTCCCTGATGCATACCTCACTCCGTTCTCTAGGTTCTTCCATGGCTCCTCGGCGAGACCGGGGTCGAAGAGGTTGGCGACAGTCGTTTGGAATCTGGAATCATCATTGAGTGCATCCATGTTCTGGAATCCTGACGGGTTTGCCAGCTCCGTCTTGATGAAATAGGTGCTATTGTCAACGAAATCCGCAGTCAGACTGACTTCCTCGGAGGCTCCTGCGGGCAAATCGGTGAATGTCAGAGTGTCCGTGACGACCTCTTGAGTTCCAAAAGTTACGTCTCTCTTCCTGATTGTAATATTATCGAACGCAAAACCGTCCCACTCAGTATCTTGGGATGATCCCTCAGGCCCTACGGTCCCGAGTAGACCGCTCCTGAATCTAAATCTAATATCCACGATTTGTCCTGCGTAGGGGGTTAAGTCGATTGACTCCTGCTCATTTGGTTCGTCAGATTCACCCCCTCCCTCAGTGTAGTCTTCCCAGCCAGTGACTGTTGCAGAGAATTGATTTCCATTGTAAGTGTTGTATTCAGGGTCTACTCCTTGGAAAAGTAATCTGAAGTATCTTTCATTATCCCATCCCCCATTGAAGAAAACTGATTCCCAACCATTCCCATCTGACCAGACTTCAATTCCGCAGGAATCTTCGTAAAGCCATCTCTCGACTACAGAATATTGCTCCGCTAGGTAGAGCTCAAAGAATGCGGTGGAACAGAACAGCGAAATATCGAGATAAGCCGCATCTGCCCCTGTAAGATCGACATTCTCCAGAATTATTGCCTCGTCCATGTTGTTGTAATATCCGGACTGATTGTCTACACCTTGGTAGTCTAATCCAGCCCACATGTAGGTTGTTGGGTTGCTGTCTGCCTCATACCAGTCATCCGTTGCAGTCCCGTTGGCATCAACTGAAGCATTTGATTCTTCATGCCACGAAGAGGATCCAGCCTCGTACATTCCCGTGTAGGAAACCTTGGAGAACGTGCATGCAGGACAGTTGGTATCAACCTCGTTTCCATCGAAGTCATTGCTGTAGACCACAGTATCAACACCTCCCAGTACTTCCTTGACCTCGAGGTCTACATCGATTGAGCCAGAAAGGGGATTCAGACCAGTGTTCTTGACAGTCACGTTGACGTATCTGGTACCTTCACCCAGCTGTGCCTGCCCTGTGGCCGGATTGATGGACGCGGGGGCTACAGTAACATCCGTGATACCCATATCTTCGTTATCCAACGTTAGGACCGAAAGGAAGTCTCCCGCACCTCCCCATCCCTGAGTATCGAGCCACATTGCATTATTCGCAAATCTGTAAGAATAATCCCTTTGTCCTATGATAATCTCAAATGCGCTATCCTCGCCACCTTGTAATTGTCCGGGAATGGCCATTGTAGGTCTCCTTCCAACATCAAATGAGAGTGAGGAAAGATATCCAGGACCGTCTGGGTTTGCGAGAATTATCTCGACGGTGTTAATCTCTCTCAAGTTGTCAAGAAGCAGGAACGTTTGATTTTGAGCGCTTGAGTCCTGTAATCTTGTCAGAGTGAGCTCAGAAGGAACGAAGAAGTCTGCCTCTCCGTCTCTGTTGACGTCCTCTATTGTGATGGACGCACCCTTGTAATTACCCAAAGCGACATAGTTCTGGGTATCCCATTGACTTCCATCCTTCTCTGCGTAGGAGATATTGCCCGTAATTCCATCTACGACAGCAATAATGTCTACCTCTCCATCTCCATCAGTATCCGAAATATCCATTCCGCCCATCGGATAGTTGTGTTCCGCATCCAGTTTGAACTCATGAACCCCTTGTGCTGTTGGCGTCATCGGGTTAGGGAATTGATCCTGGAGGCAGTCGTATTCGAGAACCGTCATGTTGTCGTAATGCCCTACTGAATACCCAACCCCTGCATTGTATGGAGGCGTTCTTAGTAGCCACAGATCAAGGTCCTCGCAGTCACCTATAGGTGTACCGATTCCGCCCCCTTGAACAGTCTCGCCCCAGTGTCCTAACAGAACATCTGTGTATAGTCCGCTTGTGAGGGGCACTGGAAGAGTCTGTTGATTAGTGAGTAAACTTGGGTCTGGTCCACGGTAAACTTGGATATACTGGTTGGAGAATGTACCGTCGATTGACACCAAGACGATATCATCGTTCCCATCATCGTTTAGATCTCCTACTTCCATGCTGATGTGATATGGATTTGAAATGGTAATGGCTGTGTCCGACCAGGTGTTTACGGCGCCATTGCAGTCCCCCCATAGGACCGTGAGATTGCCTGGCCTCACGAAGGTCTCCCCGACGAATCTGATATTTTCTTGATAGTAAACTATGTCGTTAACACCGTCACCGTTGATATCTCCCACTTCGACGTCAACACCGTTGGCAGTGTCAACGAAACCTGCTCTCTGGGAGTTGTTATTCGAGATGAAGACGTCCTGTCTGTCCGCAAATCCTCCAGAACCGTCGTTGTACAGTGTAGTGATGAAGTGCCCCATTGCACTAGCCGATACGATATCATTATCTCCGTCACAATCCAAATCACCCACGGCGATGTCCGAGGGATCCCTTTGGACGGCGTACTGGGTGATGTGAGATGCACTTGCCCCTGGGACAAAGGATGCGAGTGGCATTGCTAGCAAGAGGAACACCAATAACAGTGCCTTCCTCCCTTCTCTGAATCTATCTTGTGCGGTCTGCGGACTAAGCGACATAGTCGTTGGGACATTCGGCTCGCTCTTATGCCTTCTCTAACGATGATTAGTGCAACCCCATAGGGGTTGTAACGGAAAAAGGCATCCTATGGAGCTAAAGATGGCGAATTGAGAACATCAATGTGACTCCAACCAACTTGGGTTTGGTGAGTAGTGATCTTCTGCGCCTCCGTGTATTCTTTCTAGTTTCCCAAGCTTCCAAAGTCTGTCTAGGAAGACCTTGAGCTCCACCTCGCCCTTGTTGACTCTATCCCCCAGCAAGCGGTTAATATCTGAGATTGAGAGGGACGTGTGGCCATGCTCCCTCACCACCATTGTAAGTACGAGCTGGAGCCATGCCTCTGCCATTGGATCAACGGATAGAACGTTAGATAGAGGCTCGGGTGGTTCGACCTCGGCTAGGAATTCCTCCAGTGCTGAGATGTCTGGATCAGTCTGTTTTGGGGTGCTGAGAGCTGAAATTTCTTCATCTAAATCTAGGTCTCCTACCGTCCTCACGACTGAAGGGATTCTGGATGGATCAGGAGGAGGTCCTGGTAAGGTTTCTTCGAGATTTGAAATTTGTTTTCCTCCCAGATGGGGGGCACCTCTTTCATTTTCTTCAGAGCTGGGTGCTATCTCCCTAACGAAGCCTATAGCACCGCTCACTCCTATGGAAGATCTTACGGAGTTTACTAGTTGTTCTGTTCCTTCGATTACTATGTCGATATCGCCTGTCCCAGATCTGAAGCGAAATCTAACTCTGTCTGAGTGTCCCATGATACCTCTCCGTATGTTCAGTTTAGTATATCGCCTATTAACCCGTTACTGACTTGCTAGCTTCCTCAGAACGGTCTGAAGGATGCCTCCATTCCTGTAGTACTCAACATCGACTGGGGTGTCCAATCTAACGGTTGCTGGGAAAGACAGGACCCTGCCGTCTGACTTTCTCGCGGATACAACGATTTGTGATAATGGCTCCAAGTCTCCCGAGGCTGGTATGCTAATCTCCTCTGTACCATCCAGGCCGATTGATTCGGCATTCTCTCCCTCTGGGAATGTAAGAGGAAGTACTCCCATCCCAACTAGATTTGATCTGTGAATTCTCTCAAAGGAAGTGGCGATGACGGCCTTAACGCCCAATAGAAGCGTGCCTTTAGCCGCCCAGTCCCTACTGCTACCCGTGCCGTATTGAGAGCCAGCAATGACTACTAGGTCTGTGCCATCGGAAATGTACCTTCTACTCGCTTCGAATATTGTTGTTACCTCCCCAGTGGGAAGGTGTGTGGTAAAGCCTCCTTCGGTCCCGGGTGCGAGATGATTCCTAATTCTAACATTGGCGAAGGTTCCTCTCATCATTACCTCGTGGTTGCCCCTCCTACTGCCAAATGAGTTGAAGTCTCTTCTTTCAACGCCTCTTTGTACCAGGTATTTCCCTGCAGGTCCGTCTTCTGGAAACGCCCCCGCGGGACTGATGTGGTCTGTGGTAACCGAATCGCCGAGCATTAGTAGAACTCTGGCAGATTTGATAGGCATAACTTCGGGGGGAACGAGGGGGACCCCCTCTAAGAAGCTGGGCAGTCTGATGTAGGTAGACTCTTTTTCCCATGGGAAAAGAGGAGAGTCTGGGCTAGGGATAGAGTCCCATCTCGGCTCCTCCAAAATGTCAGAATACCTGTCCTTGAACATCTCCGGCCCTATCGAGGAGGAAACTGCATCTCGGATATCCTGATCGCTGGGCCAGATATCTGCGAGCATTACGGGGTCCCCATCCTTGGTTCCACCGATCGGATCATTCTCAAAATCTATGTCTAATGTCCCAGAAAGAGCGTAAGCAACTACCAGGGGTGGGCTGGCGAGGTAATTTGCCAAAATCTTCTGGTGAATCCTTCCTTCAAAATTCCTATTTCCAGACAAGACGCTTCCGACCACAAGGTCTCCTTGGCCTATGGCCGTCTCTATGTCTTTGTCAAGGGGGCCGGAATTTCCAATGCAGGTCGTACAACCATATCCTACAACATTGAAACCGAGGTTTTCCAAGTAGGGGGTTAGTCCGCTGGCATCGAGGTATTCGGTCACAACCCTGCTCCCCGGGGCCAGACTTGGTTTGACCCATGGTTTGATTTTTAGGCCCTTTTCATGTGCATTCTTAGCAACGAGACCGGCGGCAATCATGACGCTCGGGTTGCTTGTATTTGTGCAGCTGGTGATCGCAGTAATTACTACATCCCCATGGCCGATGGTGCAGTCTTTCCCAATTACCTCCACCCTCTCTGAGTTTCTGGATATGTCAACGCCGTGTCCTTGGTGGCCTATTGGGGCGTTCAGACTATCCCTCCAATGGCCCTTCATTCCCGAAAG
>CETK01386711.1_pt1 | contig 21410 bp, 29 predicted proteins | sample 361431 | NCBI WGS metagenome assembly CETK01 (sample SAMEA2622452, study PRJEB7988) | marine metagenome | biome: marine biome (ENVO:00000447); feature: surface water layer (ENVO:00002042); material: "saline water (ENVO:00002010), including plankton (ENVO:xxxxxxxx)" | depth 5 m | reverse complement strand
GCCCGTTCGTCTAGTGGTTAGGACGCCAGGTTTTCATCCTGGTAACAAGAGTTCGATTCTCTTACGGGCTACAACTAAAACAAAAACTCCAAGATACATAAGCCTATATGAAATACGGTAAGCCCACCATTTGGGATAAACTCAAAAGAGCCAGCACCAAAATACTAAGATCGTTTAGGCCAATTACATACGCAAACTGGTCAAAGCATGTTGGTAAGACATATATTCTACACCTAAAACATAGAGAAGACAGAAAGAAGAAACTAAGTCAACATCTAAAATTAGTTAAGACTAGTAGAACTGCAAGTCTAGCAGATGAAGTAACATGGTTTCCTGCAACAGAAAGACTCAGAGAGTTTCCAAGAGATATTCATATTCCTAAATATCCATTCTCATATCACTGGCTACTTGACCCAGACAAATCATTCTTAAGTAGTTTTGATTACTACATGGAACAAGAGATTGATTGTTCTCAATCAGAGTCTAATATAGCAGTAGGACATATTAAGATGTGGAGAGACTTCTTAAAATCTGGACATGAAACAGCTTTATTTATGGAAGATGATGTTCTATTCGAACATGATTTTGAAGAACGTTTCAATAAGATTATGAAGAAAGAACTACCTAAAGATTGGGATATGTTGTACTTCTCATGTCTACCCTCTAAACATGGTTTTAAATGGGACCCACATTCAGAACATTTAGCTAAACTACACCAAGGTGCTTGGTGGATGAGTGGTTATATGTTAACCAGAGCTGGAGCTAAGAAATTACTACAATGTCTACCTATTATTGGACCAGTAGATGTTTGGATAAATCACCAATTTGATTATGTTAATGCATATATGTGTAAATGGAATCTAATCAATCAGGGTGGAGATGATACATCTAATAACACATATTCATTCGAACATCGTTTCTGGGCCTACCATGAATGAAACAAATCATCATTTTCGAGTATAATTACTAACAAAATTTTGGTAATATGCACGTGCAACTATGGATAGGTAAAGACTACCTAGAACAATTAAACAAAAACATTCACAACTCAACAATATCAGAAGATGATATTTTTGATAATATAGTAGAATATACTATGATGCCAGTTCTTGAGGGTCAAATTCAGGTATCTATTAAGTATGATACATATATAGAACTAACAGACAAAGGTTTATTAGAGCCTTGGTCTGGTTTAAATATAGAAGAATAATGATACCACAAGAAGGAAAAGTAATCGTAGATTTTTGGGCAGAATGGTGTGGCCCTTGTAAAATGATGCATCCTATTCTAGAAGAATATAGTAAAGAAGAAGGAGCAATACAAGTAGTAAAAGTAAATGTAGACGAAGAGGCTGACATAGCTTCTAAATATAATATCAGAGGTATTCCTACATTTATTCTATTTGAAGACGGAGAAGTAGCCAAGAGACAGACTGGCGTTATGTCCGTACAACAATTAAAAGAATTTCAAAAAGATTAATATATGAATTGGTTTCTATCAACGTTTACATATTGGAAAGAATTAGCATCAGAATTTAGAATCTGGTGGATATTCAGAAAGACATGTAGACAAAAAGATAATTTACAGAAGATTAATAATGAAGACCTAAGAGTAGACTGGTTAGGTAGAGTATATGGTGTAATTAATATGCCAGAAGAAGTCGTTGGAGCTGCACCTCAGATTCAACAAGCTTATGTAATGCAACAATTAGGTAAATGGGGTCCACTCACAAATCAGTTAGGTATCTCAGATATTATCTACCCAGAAATGGCAAGAATACCTAATACAGCATCATATCTAGTCGTAATGTGGCCTCAGTATGAAGCATTAGCTTTATTTCCAATCTTAGGTAATATAATTAAGACTGGTGCAGTAGGTTTTGGTTTATTCTTCTTAGCTAGATTAGCCTATATTAATTTCCATTACGTTACAGAATTATTTCATAGAATACTCGATTTAGCAGGATTGTAATGCAACAAATTAAAAGAGTACAAGAGAACGGTCTCAGATTTTACGAGGTTACCGAGGGTGATAATGTTATAGCTAAATTACCTTCGGTTACTACTATTCTGGGGCAGACTAAAGACATGTCTGGCCTAGAGAAATGGAAGAAAAGAGTAGGTGAGAAAGAGGCTAATCGTATCTCTAGTCTTAGTATGTCTCGTGGTACAATAATGCACAGACTAATTGAGTTATACAAAACTGAGACCTCTGGTGAGTCGATAGAGCGTCTAAAGCAGCTAAAAGAAGTTGCAAAAGATGATGATGAGGTCAATGAGTTCAAAGATGATGAAAACGGTAAACTGTATTTAGAAGAAGCATGGAAGTTCTTCTATAAGTTTTGGTCTAATTCATCAGATTATTTCGACACTATTAAACAAGTTATTGAAGCAGAGACTTTTCTATGGACTATTAAAGCCGGTGGCTGGGCAGGTACAGTAGATAATATCTCTGAGTTAGTTGATGGTCAGATTAAGATTATTGACTATAAGAATAGTAGAAAACCCAAGAGAGAAGAATGGGTGTTAGACTACTATCTGCAAGCAGCCGCATATTTTATTGCATATTGGTCTATGCATGGTAAAAAGGCCGATGGCGCTGAGATTTGGATAGCAAATGAGGTAGATAATTTACCTCAGAAGTTCACTTTAACTCAGCGAGACTTGGAGTTCTACGCTAAGGAATTTATTAAGCGTAGGCAGATGTTCCAAGAAAAGCATAATATATAGAATATGGCAAAAGAAGAAAGAACACAAAAGTATGGCTTTCGTGGTACAGTAGGCAATGTGGACCGAAAAAGTAGATTTTTCAGTAAAAAACCAATGCCTCCTCAACCCACACCAGAACAATTAGCTCATCCAGGCATAATGGAGCAAATCTTTACTGGCTGGGGTAATTTAATGAAGTCACATTTTACGAATTTATCACCAGAGTTAAAAGCATTAGGTGAAATGAGATTAAAACTGTGTAATGGATGTGAGATGCGTAACGGGGGTTCATGTTCTCCCTCTAGAGAGGGAATACATGTCGTTACCGGACAAAAAGTGAGAGGCTGTGGTTGCAGATTAGCTGCAAAAGCACTTTCACCGGGGTCAGTATGTCCACTAGGTAAATGGTAAACAAAAAAACTTAGTTATGTTTAAAACATTAAAAAAAGGGTTCTTCCCATTCTTAATTGCATTTTCCGCACTATCGGTATCTGCCTCTGCAGCATTTTATTCTGTATATGGGCTTAGTAAGTTATTCGCTGGTGCACAATTAGAAGTAATTATTATGGCAGGTTCATTAGAATTTGCTAAATTAGTTACTGCCTCTCTACTATATCAGTATTGGGACACAATCAACAAATGGTTAAGAACTTATTTAACAATAGCAGCAGTCACCTTGGTACTTATTACATCAATGGGTATCTATGGTTTCCTATCAGCTGCATATCAAGAAACCTATCAGAAATTAGTGGTTCAAGAGAACCAGATAGAATTCTTAGACAATAAAGCAAAATTTTATGAAGAAGACCTTACTAGATACGATGAAGAACTTGAAAGAATTTCTAATAATATCAGTACTCTCTCCAATGCTAGGTCTCAATCGATCCAGGTACGAGACACCTCGGTGGTTGGGGGCGTTAGATCCACAATATCCACGGCTGAGTTACGTTTGGCACAGAGTAGAATCAATGTGGAAGAAGAGAATCGTAGGGGTGTTCAAGCGAAAAGAGAAGTAGCAGCAGACTCTCTACAGAATATCAAACTAAAGATTCTAGATATACAGAATCAATCTGATACAGTAGGTGAATTAGGACCACTACAATACTTGTCTGGTCTAACTGGCACACCAATGGACAAGATTATTAATATACTTCTATTAGTAATTATCTTTGTATTCGATCCACTAGCAATTTCATTGGTAGTCGCTGCAAACTTTGCATTCGACAGAGCATTTCCAACTAAACCAGAAGATGAACCGGTCGGTCCAGATCTAGGTAATTCTATATGGGATGATATGGATGAAGATGTTCAAGAAGACCATAAAGATGAGTATTATGACGATGATTACGGACAGGAAGCTACATGGAGATTTGATGATGAAATGGCCGATAAACCAGCAGAACCAACTGTACCCTTCGATATTTCAGTTAATAAAGAAGATGCTCAAGGATGGTATGACATCGCAGATCAACTGGCTAAAGGTACAGCAGAGATGGAAGAGGAAGATCCGTTTGAAGATCCAGAAGTACAAGATTTTTTAGAAAGAGCAGATGAACCAGGACCATGGTCAGAAGAAGATGATAAAATTCATACTGTTGGTGGTCTAACTAACGATAAAGAATCTGGTTTCATGGACTTCCAAGATAAAATGGATGAGAATGACCTTGCTAGAGAAATTGACGTTATTGACCCAGAAGAAGTATCTAAGAAATTTGAAGTTGAAAATACACAAGGCGATGTTACTGTAGTAGATGAGACAGAAACTGAAGCAGATAGAATAGGTACTTTCCCAAATGAAAATAATCCAACTTCAGTTGCGGCTACAGTTCAGAAAGTAAAGAATGAATTCGGTACATATCCTGAAATAGTAGAAAAGATTGACACTCCACATCTACCTAAGGAAGAGATTACAACTACTACAACCATACCACCAGTGGTAGAACCAGAAGAAGAGGTAGAAGAGATTGATGAAGATGAATTATTCAAACAAGCGATGAGAGCTAAGGCAGAAGAAGATATGAAAGACTTTTTGAAAAATAAAGAAGATGGCGATAAACAAGATTAAGTTACATTTAGATAAAAAATATATCTTAAAACCTTTAGATAAAGATACACTATTAAAATGTATCAGTGGAGAACACCCTAGTATTCTCCACCGTCTTTATCTAATAACGAATGAACTTAAAGAAGACCAGCATTTCATGGAATTAGACCATGAACTTTATCAGTGCGATGCTAAGGTTAGAACTAGATACCCTTATGCAGGTAAAGCAAAAATGCAGGCCAGCACAATTAGCTTTATGAGAGATAAAGTTAAAGGTAAACAAAGATATTTGATACTATTTAGAATCTATGAGAAGGTGGGAATGAGAGAGGTATTTCAATTCAGACATGAAACCACATCGGTACGAGATCTAATAAGTGTGATAAATAAATTAGAAACAAAAACCAAAGAAATATGTCAAAACAAAGCAAATACGTCCTCAGGCAAGGCCATTCAGGTGAGCTAGTAGAGGCTGTACAAGAGAGACTTGGACTTAGAGTAGATGGTGTCTTTGGATCGAGAACCAAAGAAGCAGTGAAGTCTTTTCAAATTTCTAAGAATTTGAAAGGTGATGGTATCGTAGGTCCAATGACTTGGAAGAAACTAGGACTTAGTCCGTATGAATTAGAAGCAGATACAGATATTACTACAGGTGCAACATGGATAGAACAATATCATCTGCCAGATGGAGAATACGTTAAACAAGAAACAGCAAAGAAGTGGATATTCATCCACCACACTGCCGGTAGACACAACCCATACAAAGTTATTGACCAATGGGGTAGAGACCAAAGAGGTAGAATAGGAACTCACTATGTAATTGGTGGTCTTCCAGCTTCCGGCGCAGATGAAACAAAATACGATGGTAGAATTTTACAAGCATTCAGAGATGAGTATTGGGGTTATCATTTAGGTAAAACAAAATCTGCAGCAATGCACAGAGGTTCAATTTCAATTGAATTATGTTCTGCTGGTAGATTAACTAAGAAAGATGGCAAATACTACACTTGGTATAATGCAGAAGTACATCCTAGTCAAGTATGTACTTTAAACCATCTATACAAGGGTCAGAAATACTTCCACAAGTATTCTGACAAGCAAATTGAATCTTTAAAAGCTTTACTCATATTATTATCAGACAAACATGGTATTGATTTACAAATTGGTGTGGTAAATGAGTTAAAGAAATTAGGTGGAGGTGTAGCTCCTTATGGTGTAGCAAAACCTAACCCACAGAATTTCACACAAGCTTTTGATTTTAACGATCCAGCTTGTTCCGGTAAAGTTATGGGATTACTAACTCACGGTCAAGTTAGGGTAGATAAAGATGATGTTCAACCACAAGAAGAACTCATAAACATGTTGTTAACTTTAAACTAATTATATAAATGGCAAAAATTGAAGTATCAAATGGTGAGATTGTAGACAAGCTTACCATCCTAGCTATTAAGCTAGAACAAATTAAAGACGAGGCTAAACTTAAGAATGTTCAAACAGAATATGATGAGTTAGCTCCAATTGTTCACGGTATGTATGAAGCATTAAGTGAAAATGACAAAGTCAAAATGAAAGGTTTTCATAAAGACTTACAAGACATCAATCAAACTCTATGGAATATCGAAGACCATATTAGAGTTCATGAGTCTAAGAAAGACTTTGAAAACGATTTCGTAGAACTTGCAAGATCTGTTTATTTCACTAACGACGAGAGAGCGGAGGTGAAAAAGCATATTAATATGTTAACTGGCTCTCTTCTAGTTGAAGAGAAGTCTTACGAAGACTATAAGTGATAGATTTACCTGGAAATAGTTCTAAAATTTTACTTAAAATAAGTTGCCCAGCTTTGGGTGACACGCTTTGCGCTACTCCTACGGTTCGTAAAGTAGCACTATCGTATGGACATAAAGTGGATGTTATGTGTCCTAGAGTGGATCTGTTTGAACGCAATCCTTATGTGGATAAAATTCTAAAACATACTAACGAAGATCCAGAAGGCTACAACGAAATTTACGAGACATATAATCATTGGATAATGTACAATAAGAATATGAACCGTAATGAAGTTAGAGATACAAAAGTAGAAATTAAATTAAGTAACTTTGAGGCAAGACAACTTCATGCAATGGGTGTAGGGATGACTCTATATCCAGAAGAGATGGAGTATGACTATGTTCCAGGACCTCAGACTGAGGACTCACTTAAAATCGACCAAAACTGTATTGTTATTCATCCCACTGAAAACTGGCCTAATAGAACATGGCCACTAGAGCACTGGCAAAGACTAGTTAATCTAATCAAAGAACATACTGATCTGAAAGTAGTTATGATTGGTAAAGCTCACAGAGAATCTACTTCAGAAGGTGAATTAATAAAAGGACTTGTAGAACTAGAAGGTATTGACTATAATTATGGTGATGATACACCAGGACACCAGTCAGAAGCATCTACATTTAGACCAATATCAGAACTATATCATGTTTTAAATAATGCATGGGGTCTGGTTTCTTTTGATGCTGGTCCAATTCATTTAGCAGGATGTACAGACACTCATATCTTTCAGATAGGAGCTTCTATTAGATGGGAAAAGACACAACCATATCGTAATGGTTCACAGACTTACAAATTCCACTTTGTTGGTGGTGACTGTAAGATATTCTGTGCATCGGATCCTAAATACTCTGTTAAATACTGGAAGTCAATTAATACTCTACCTTATTATCCAGAATGTTTAGAAGGTTACCATGAGTTTAAATGTCAACCAGGACCAGATGAAATGTTTAACAAGATAATGGAAGTTCGCAATGGGTAAGTTTCTAGCAGTAGCGTCATTCCACAATAATCCAGATGAACATATTGATCTGACGTTTGATAATGTATTAAAACAAACACATAAGAACTGGTTATTAATTGTAGCAGATGATTTTTCTGATGACCAAGAATTCAAACGTAGACTTAAGAAGAAAGTAGAAGAGGTCAATGACCCTAGAATTATCTACTATCAAATGAAAAAGCGTAGAGAACTCTATCTCTATCAGAATACTTTCCTAGAACATAAATATGACTATTATTTTGATTTAGACTCAGACGATACTCTGCATCCTATGATATTTGAAATGTATGATAGACATTTTAGTAGAATGCCAGAAGTAATGTCTATCTTTAGTGACTATCATCAAGTAGATGCAAATGGTAATCTAGAACAATGGTCACTAGTACAACCACCAAAAGACTGGAGTAGTGAATGGTTATTCAGACACCACTCTGAATTCTGGCAAATGTACTCAAATTCTAATACTCAGAAGATGTTTGGTCATGGTAGATGTATGCGAAGACCAGATGTACGTAGTCTACCAATTGTAGAATCATGTAAGACTTCAACAGATACTTACTTTCTATTCTATAATCTACTAAGAGGTGAACATTTACATATACCTAGAAATCTATATACTTATTGTAATAGACCAGGTTCAGATTCTTCTGGTATGACTGAAGAGGAACATAAAGCATTCAATAAGAATGCACGACCTCTGATGGAAGCATACGAGAAATCTTACTATGAAGCTAATCCACCTTATGATGGTGTTTGGCATTTAACTTCTGCTATTTCTACATGTGAATGGTTAGATGATGTAGATGAATTTTCTATTTGGGCAGAAGAGATTACTGAGAATCAAAAGAGAAGAATACTAGAACTATATCCAGAAAAGAGAATTTATTTCAATGCAAAACATGATAATCTAATTCTAGCTTGGACGATGCAAGACCCAGATTTATCTAAGATTGATCTAGGTGACTTTAAGAGATTGTCTGTATTAACATTTAAAGATACAGACGGTGAGACTGTTACACATGAACAATTAAATAAACATACGGATAAAGTCAGGGCAGATATAGAGTCTATTGCTCCAGGTGGTGTATGGTATTTCTTCTTCAGACAAAATAGATATACTCTAGTTAAACCAGAACCAGAGCCAAAACCAAAAGTTACATTTACATACAAATCTGGACCAGATCTAAGAGTTGAATTCTCACCTAATAATGAAGATTACACTGCACAATTTTGGTGTGGCAATAAACTAAAATGGGAAAGGGTTATTTGTACAGGTTTCTGGGCTAGATATTCAGAAGATTGGTTTCAAGATTGGAGATGTGTAATTACATATAAAGGTGAAGCAATCGAAGAGATTATTCCAGATACGAGTGTATTTGGTGTACAATTAGATTCATCTTCTCTAGGTGATACTTTAAGTTGGGTGGGTCAAGTAGAAGAAATGGTACAACAGAGAGACTATGATAGAGTTTTACTCAGATGTCATAAAGATTTTCTATTCGATAAAAAATACTATGAGTCGTTAGGTATCTATTTCATTGGTTGGAATGAAAACCTACCTCATAACTTTCAGAGAGTTGGTGTATATCAACAAGAGGATGATGTCTCACCTAGAGCAAAACATCCAAGAGACTGGAGAACAATTCCTCTAGGTGCAATTGCTGCAGACCAACTAGGTATTCGTTTCCAAGAGAGAAAACCTAGACTAGCACCAGAATTCTATAAGAAGGCAGAGATAGAAGGTAATACAGTTTGTATTGCAACAGAGTCTACCGCTGCAGCTAAATACTGGAATAGAGAAGGTGGTTGGCAGACACTAATAGATAATTTTAACAAAGAAGGTTGGAAAGTCTATTATACTTCTAAAGAGGAGCCAAAATACGATGGAGTACATCACATTCCAGATCTATTAGAAGCAGCACAACATATTAATGCTTCTGGTAAATTTATTGGTATTTCATCTGGTCTAAGCTGGTTAGCTTGGGCACTACATGCAAAAGTCTGTATGATTAGTGGTTTCACTTGGGACTTCGTGGAGTTTAAATGTGATGTTAGAATCATAAACCATAATGTTTGTTCTGGTTGTTGGTCTTATACTGTTTTTGACAGAGGTGACTGGAACTGGTGTCCACAACATAAAGATACTCCTAAAATGTTTGAATGTACTAAAACTATCAGTCCAGAGTTTGTTTGGCAAGAGCTTGAAACTGCTGGATGGTTTCTCATATAACTAATATGAAGATATGTTTACTTTCAGCTAGTACGAAACACATAGATTGGGAAGACTATGGTCAACCTGATTGGTTTCACATTACCAGAAAGAATCATAAAGCCTATGCTGACAAATGGGGATATGACTACATATCTCTAATGATTGAAAATCAAGCGGTAGGAGATAGACATCCTACTTGGTTAAAGATTAGAGAGATACGTAGAGTATTGGATAAAAAGTATTGGGACTGGGTGGTTTGGATTGACGCTGACGCATGCTTCGTTAACGATGAGGTAGACATAGCCCAATGGTTTATAGCCAAAGAGGGCAAACAGTGGGACGTGATAATGCCTAAAATGCAACCCGACCACGAGAACGGTAAATGTTGGACTAAATTAAGTACAGGCCTAATGGCAGTACGTACTTCTGACTACTCTAGTATTTTACTGGATAAAATGTGGAATACACCAGGTGAATTTAGATATGGTGGTTTCCATGAACAGTCCTGGATGGACGAACACTTTAAGAATGATATGAGTAGGTGTGAGAATTTACATAATAAAGCAGTGGAAGACATATATGCTCCCATGCCATTAGGTAAATTACTTGCTATACCATACAAATATCATCTAACTACACTTGATAACGAAATACCATTCGTTTATCATGCAGGTGGTAGTACACCAACAAAAACTTTAAGAATCAAAAAAGCATTATGCATATAGTAATTACAGGAGGAGCTGGTTTTATTGGACATCACGCAGTCTGGCAAGCGCTAGATCGTGGCTGGCAAGTCTCCGTTTTAGATAATTTCTACACAGGTAAATTAGAGAATCTAGTATTACCTTCAGGTAAAATACCAGCAGGGCTAACAGTCTACGAATGTGACATTGCAGCTGGTCCACTACCAGACATTAAGAATTTCGACTACTTATTACATCTGGCATCACCAGTTTCAGTTCAAGAATCTATTGAAGACTGGGAGAAGTACTTTAGAGGTATCTTCGGTGGCTCAGAACGTATATTTCAATGGTCACAAACCAGAGGTTGTAAATCTATTGTTGCGGCATCAACTGCAGCAGTATATGGAGATGGTCAAGACATACCATTCAATGAGTCTGCCATTCCAGCACCTATGTCACCCTACGCTGAATATAAATTAGAGATGGAAGCACTTCTAGATAATTATCATACTCTAGAAACACAATGTGCAGCTCTAAGATTCTTCAACGTCTTCGGTGAAGGACAACCAGATGATGTAGGTTATGTCAGTGCAATACCTATTTTTAAGAAGCAATTTGAATCATATCAACCAATCACCGTGACAGGAGATGGTCAACAGACCAGAGATTTCGTATATGTTGGTGATGTAGTAGATGCCTGCTTCAAAGCACTAACAAGACCTAACGGTGGTTTTGAATCTATGCCTATTTGGAATGTAGCTTCTGGCGAAGAAACACCTATTATAGATATAGCAGAATCATTTGGTGGTGAAGTTGTACATGTAGAAGAAAGAGATGAACCGAAAAGATCGGTAGCTGATATATCTTTAATCACTCAAATGTTAGATTGGAGACCTGATACAAGAGTATTAGCATGGATAAAAGAAATGAAGAATGCCTAGAGCCGTAAGAATGACAGTATGTTCTAATTGTCTGGAAGACTTTCCTGACAAGGAAATGTATACAGTCGGTAAGTCTGGTAACTGGGCAACACCAGATGTTATAGGTTATTACACTCCGTTTTGTAAGAAATGTACAATGAATGATAAAGATGCCTATATTAAAATAATTAGCGAGCCTAAACCTCCAAAGAAACGTAAAACTAAAAAGAAATGAAAAAGTTAATATCAATTATATTTTGTTTAATCTTCTTTAACATTGTGACTTTTGCACAGAATAAAGAAATTAAAACTGACATCTACACATCTATATTCAGCGAAGAGTATCAACAACCTCTAGTAGTTGAATATACAATTTTCTGTAAACCAGATTCACCAACTTATGAAAGGGATGGTATTTCATTTAAAAAATATCCAGGTTTAAATGGTTCTTCTAGTTCAGATTATTCTGGAAATGTATATGATAAAGGTCACATGGCTCCAGCAAATACATTTGCATGCAAAGAATCATGGTTAAAAGAAACATTTAGCTATGCAAACTGTGCATTACAACACCAAGGATTAAACAGAGGTACTTGGGCTGCACTAGAGAGATTCGAGAGAAATCTTGCAGGTATTTATGATGATATTGAAGTCAGAATTGAATTATTCTTCTCAGACAAGTGGACTACTAATTCAGATCCAGCTAGAATTCCTTCTAGCTTCGTTAAGTCTATTACTTGGACTGAAGATGGCAAAGAAAAGACACTCTCGTTTGATTTTCCAAATGAAGATACTACTGGCAGGTCATTTTGGGAGTTTCTCATAGATTAAAGATATATAACATATAGGGGGCAACCTATATTAAATAAAAATGCTCGAGACATGGACAATGCAGACAAATTTCTAAAATTGTTCTCTGAATTTGACATGGTGGTAACACCTAAAAAGAGAACTACACAACCTAAAAAGAAGGAGTTTAATGTCACGGCAACTCAGGCAGGAAAGGCTAGATATGATTTAGAACGTGAACTAAAAAGAGTTAGAGCAGAATACAAGAGAGCTCAAAAGTCTTTTAAGCACGGTAAAATCACGAGACAAGAGTTGTTTGATTTTGAATGGAGAATCTTTGAATTACAAGAAGAAATTAGACAAATAGATGAGGAGAGCGCAAGGTAAATTATGCAGTTATTTAGTACATATTTGATAGACAAAATAGTTTATGCCTTACAACCAAAAGCTAAACATCAGAAGAGACTAGACTCACCAGAGAACTACAATATACTTAATTGTTCTTATGTAGATGCTCCGGTAAGAATACCGCCTACTAATTCTTCTGCTGAGACTAAAGCTGAACTAGAAACTATTCAAGCAGCTGAAATTTTACACAAAAACCCAGCTAAGTTAGAACAGAAGTATGATGATGACTATCTACAGTGGTTTAAGAAATGTGTAGAGAAAGCAGGTCTAGAATATGACGAAGCATTTTTTAAACAACTAATTGATGAAGTTGGATCTATATCAATTAGACTTAAATATAAGTACAATAGACCAAGGCCATTTCAATTAGGTAAAGTCTTAGGTATTGATGTTACTAAGTATCAATCTAGTACAGCTAAAACCCCAGCATTTCCATCTGGACATACTATGGGTTCAACTTTAGTAGCTTGTATATTAAGTAAGAAATACCCAGAGATAGAAGATAAACTAATGAAATTGGCCGATAAAGTATCTCTATCTAGAGTAGTTGGTGGACACCACTACAAATCAGATATTGAATATGGAAAGCATTTAGGTAAATGGTTGGCTGGTCAAGTAAAAGAATAATGGAAGATATTTTAGCACAATATATTGGAGAGTGGGGATGGCTGACAGTTGTAGCCATCGTTACGTTTGCTTTTAAAGATGCAATATCAAACTTTTTTAAAGGTGTACAATTCTTAATGGGTACAGATTTTGATATTGACGATGTAGTCTATATTAAAGGTACTAAGAAAGCTAGAATTGTCAGACAAACGATCTGGAGAACTACATTCTATGTCTATGGACATGGAAGAAAGTTTGTAGTACCAAATAGTGCATTATGGTCACTACAAATAGAAAAAGATCTGCCTAACGGCGAAAACTATGAAGAATACAAGAAGTAAACTTTTTATCATATTAGCAATTTTATCATTTTGGCTACTTACAAGCTGTGGTGTTAATTGGCATTTATCCACAGTTAATCACGATCCAGTCTATGGAACTGTATATGTAAATGATGATGTTAAAATTGATACTTTAAACTACACACAATTTAAAAGAAAACTAAGAACAGACTTCAGTTTTAGATGGGATTATGCCAACTATATGATGAATCAACCACTTAGTTTTTACTATCGTAATTATCGAGGTCCATTAGGTAATGCTCATAACCTATGGTGGAATTCACACCAATACTGGACAGACTGGGCATTTAACTATCCTTTCAATTCATTTAATTCATGGTATTGGGATAGATGGGACCCATGGCCAAGATGGAGATGGAATAGCTGGTGGGGTTACAGCGGTGGCTGGTATGCAAATACTTGGAATAACCATTGGTATCAGTATGGATATAGTGGTTGGTATGGACACGACTCAATGTTATGGGGAACTCAATGGAGAACCAATAATGTCAGCTATGCATATATTAATGGTCCGAGAGGTAGTAGAGCTAATCTAGATACTAACTCTAATATCCAAAACAACATTAGTAATAGAAGAAATTCTAATAACAATGTAAATAGTAGAGGACCAAGAATTTCAAATACTGAGAATGGTATTATCATTAGAAATGGCAATAACATAAGAGTTATCCCTAACAATAATATCAGAGTATACAATAATCCTAATAATGTACCAAACAGAGTTATTAAGCCAAGAAATAATAACAATAATTGGAATAATAACAACAATAACGTAATCAGGAACAACTCTAGACCAAGAATACCAGATAGTAATACAAACTGGAATTCAGGTAGACCACCAGTAATTAATAACAGCGGTAATACAGGTAGACCACCAGTAATTAATAATGGAGGTTCTAGTAGAGGTAGTTCTAGCAGCGGAAGTTCTTCCGGAGGCTCTAGTAGAGGTAGTAGAGGTAGGAATTAATTGGAACAAAAACCATTTTGATACTATAACTGCAACAGATCGACTCATGTTCGATTGATAAATAGTATATAAAATGGTACAACCCAAATCAAAAAAAGGCACTAGAGTGAAATACCTAAAGACTTTTGAAGCATTTCTATTAACAGAAAAGCCTTACTCTAAAGATGAGATTGTTGTCTTTGACTTAGATGATACTCTAGTCATCACAGATGCTAAAATTAAAGTCTGTGACCATTTCACCAATAAATGTTTTTCATTAACTCCAGAAGAATTCAATGAGTTTGAGGCAAAGAGACAACATGAATTAGATTTTACTGATTTCAGTGATATAGAGATTATGAAAGCTGGTAAACTAATTGAGTATTACTTAAACATTTTCAAGAGAAACTATAAGAGAGGTATAGCAGTCGGTATTGTAACTGCTAGAGATGACAGAGAGATGATTTACAAATGGTTAAGAGAGCATGTTGGCTTTAGAATTGATAAAGACCTTATATTTGCTATCTCTGACCCAGTTCATAAATTTAAAGGTTCAATCGCCGATAGAAAGAAAGAGGCTTTTGAAACTTATATTAATATGGGCTACACTAAGTTTAAATTCTACGATGACGATACAGCTAACTTAAAGCTGGTTAAATCTCTCGAGAAGGAGTATGATAACATAAAGATATATACTAAGAAGGCAAAAAAACCTAAATACTAAATATGACTTTTATCAGGGGTAATTTTCAAAGAGCATTAGATAATGCCAAGGCAATGAATGAAGCTGCCATGGCAGGCGTTAATAATAAATTCTTACTAAAAGAAATTAAGGCTGCAAAGAAAGAACAACAATTCGAAAAGTATCTTACCAACCTATCAATCACAGGTGGTAAATCATTTACAGATACAATAGACTTATTAAATGGCTTTAAAGCTAGCGAAGCAAAAGAGTTCGCAAAAGGTTTAGCAACATATAAAAAGATAGAAGATTTATCCAGTAATTTTAATACACATAGAAAAGGTCTTGGGGATGTTATATTTGACCAAGCTCAAGTAATCGGTAAAGGTATCGGTCCAGGTGAATTATGGATTGCATGGTTAGTAGAAGGTGCCAGAGTATCAGGTGGTGGAGAATCTTTTGATATTACTGTTAACAATAAAGACAAATATGAAGTAAAATCATATATTGGTGATAACGCACCATTTAGATTAGGTAATGCTGGTGCTGCTTCAAAATTCCAATGGTTAAAAGATATGAGAGCTCTTGCTGCTACTACAGAAACCATAGTTTCTATTAAAGCACTTGAAGATTCTCAACCAGAATTATTCGCAGCCGCACAACTTGTAAATAGTAGAGCTGAGAAGTCTTCTTCTGCTGATTTTGCAAGAGGTGAAATTTCTAAGACATTATTAGGCACAATGGTAGACTTTATTAAAGTCGCTCAAGCTGCAGTAGAATCTAGAAAGTCTGGATATGATATTATAGAGATAAAATCTACACAAGCAGGTATGCCTAATAAGACATATCATATTGAACCTGCATCTGCATCAGATATTGCAAGCAGTTCATTTAAAGTAATTGGAGAAATCGACACAAAAGATCTTCAATCAGAAACAGTTTTATTCAGAGAGCTAGTTAAAAACAAATATGTTAGAGAAGGTGCTGCTGGATTAGTTAAAGACATCAACGCAGGTATCGCTCAAGTAGAACAAAAATATAAAGGTATCAAATTCTTAGTATTTAGAACAGGAGGAATGAATATCTCATCTACTCTAATGAAAGTTAAAGTTGCAGATCCTAATGATTTAGCAAGTGTATATGGTGGAGCTAAAGCTGCAGTATTCCATGTATCAGGTGCAATACTAAGAGTTAGAGAACAAATATAAAGAGATATATAATAAAACGCATAAAACAATAAAACAATAATTATGGCACAAGTGCATTACGTAATAATGGCTGACTACGATGACGAAGTAGTATATGCATATCTTTCTGCTAATAAAGGAAAGATTAATAAACTCGCTAGAGATTTTGAGCAAACTGAAGATGAAGATGGCGGAACTAGAAATTATATTATGGAACAGGGTTCTGAAAAATATAAAGATGGTTTCATGTTTATTTTTAATAGAGGAGAAATGTATTGTGACGCTGCAACCGAAGAAGATTTTCATAACAAGGCAGAAGGTATGGAATACTGTGCCTTTTTTACTGGACTTAAAGATCTAGAAATGAACATTCCTATTGAGGATGCTGGATACGATGAGGACTTAGACTTCGGGAGTGCAGACTATTATGGTGACGAACCTGAACTAGCAATGGTTTATGGTGATCTTGTAATAGGAGAATCTAAACAAAACCAAACAACTATGAAATACGTACCAACGTTTGAGTCATTTACGGCTCCACAGAAAGTAAGTAAAACAAACGAAGGCTTTGCGGACCTGGCCGATTATGAGCGAGAGGGCCGTCTGGATGACCTGCAAAATCAAGTCAGAAGATCAGCTGACGAAATGGTAAGAAAAGTTCAAACTGGAATCGAAATTGACGCCTCTGGAGACCCAGATTATGGATGGGAGAAGATTGCACTAGGGATAATTAAAGATGCCTTCAAGAAGGCAAAGATAAAACTAAAATAACTCTAACTAATAGTTAATAACTATGAACAGAATACCTAATTTATCAGACTATTTAGTTGAAAAGAGTGCATTTGCAGCTAAAGTAGAATATGTAAAACCAGCTTTATCTAAAGCAGCAGACTTAGTAGCTAGATATGTTAATAAGAAAACTGGCTTAAGATTAAAGAAATTTCCATTTGCAGTAACTGCACAAATTGATGGAAAAGAAAATACTGGTGTAATGTTTTACTCTGACAAAGGTACACAAGCACTTAGAGTATCAGATAACACTGATGGTATTGCTGGTATTATTGGTTCACTACAATTCTTTTCGGACGCTTCAAATTCAAAAGCAGATTTCAGCTTAGAGTCTGGTGCTAACAAAATTCCAGTTATTAAATTATTAGATGAATTTTGTAAACTAGTTGGTGAACCTCAATACATGGAAGAAGTATTAGCTGAGTCTGTAGTTAATGAAGCTAAGAAAAGAGCACTAAGCACAAAAGAATTAAAAGATGTAAATGATAGACTAGGTCGTGGTGACTCAGTCAGATCTATTGCATTAGATTTAGAAGTACCTTACAGACAAATTTCTAGAATTAAAAAAGGAGTCAATGTAGTTCCAGTAGAATCTGCTGCTGAGAAAGAAAACGAAATGACTCTTAATGATAAAGTAAAGTATTTAGAAGAAACAATGGAAGACATCTACCAAATCTCAAGAAGAGTTGGTGCAGGTGCTTTCAATTCATTGTTCATCTCTGGTAGGGCAGGTACTGGTAAAACTTACAATGTTGAGAGAGCCCTGAGAGATGAGGGCCTTACAGAAGACAGAGACTATGTTCTAGTATCTGGTGCAGCATCTGTTATTATGATGTATAAGAAATTCTATCAATATAGAACAGGTACATTAGTATTCGATGACTGTGACGCAGTATTTAGAGATGAGAATGGTAGAAACTTAATGAAGGCAGCTTTAGATACTAAGAAAGTCAGAAAGATTTCTTACCTAAAGAAAACAACTGCCGTATTTGACCCTAGAGATTTCGATAACGATCCAGAAGGAGAGTTTAACGCATTAGAAGCAGGTATTGTACCTAACACATTTGAATTCTCTGGTCGTGTAATCTTTATCTCTAACCTACCAAAAGATAAAGCAGATCCAGATGGAGCAATCAGATCCAGATCAATCTTAGTTGATGTTAATCCAGACGATGCAACTCTAATGGAGAGAATGAAGACTCTACTTCCTCACCTAGAGCCAACTGATATGCCTATGAAAGATAAAGAAGAGATTTACGAATTTATGAAATCAGCGAAGGATGTTTCCATGAGAACTTTCGTGAAAGCTGCTGGCTTTAAGATGGCAGGACTTTCAAATTGGAAACGAATGGCTGAACGATACCTATAATGTATCAAAAGACTCCGGTTATTAAAAGCCTAGCAATTCAGCTAGGCTTTTTTTGTAAACTAACTATTTTAAAATTTAATTTTTTAAAAAAATGGTTTTTTTAGATAAATTCTGAAAGGTTAAACGATATATAATATGAGAGTATAATCTCGTTAAACATAATTTTAAGGTCATGGCTAAAGAACTCAATCCAGAAGCTACCCTTCCTTCTGAGATCGAGCCAAAAAAGCAAACTGAAACCTTAAACGAAACGACAACGTCAAAAGAGTTAAATGAATTCTTTGAAGACATGAAGCACTTAGATGATGTCGGTAACGTTGCGGATGAAAACGCAATTTGGGTTTATTTCGGAGTCGGAGGTCCAGCTTAAAAAGCATGTAAAGAGCACCAATTTGGTGCTCTTTTCTTTTAAACAAAATTTCGTTGATAAATATAATGTATAATCATTTAAAAACAACTATATAATGACTACATTTTTAATTATTATAGGACTATTAGCCGTTGCAGCCGGTGTATATTTCTATGCCATTAAAACTGGCAAAATCGAAGACAAAGATGGTGATTTAATTGCTGACGATATTGAGGAAGCAATTGAAGACGCTAAGGATGTCGCTGCTGAAGTAAAGCGTAGAGCTAAAAACGTTAAATCGGAATTAGCTGACGTTAAGAAAGCTGCTAAAGAATTAGGAGAGCAGTTAGAGGACGTAGCAGAAGCTGCGGCTGGAAAACCTAGAAGAGGCAGAAAGCCTTCTAAAGGTTCTAAAGGTGCAAAGAAAACTACAACTAGAAAAAAGAAATAAATTCAATTATGGCTAATTACTTAAATTTCACAAAAGCAGTATTTAACCCCTACAATCCAAAAGTATTAAACGAAGGACAATTTTCATGGTTCACTCAGGATAGCGAAGAACAAATCGGTTCCGAGAGAATGAATACCATTGACGTCTGGATGTATGATAACGAAGGCAACTCTTGGTATGAGAAAAGATACGAAGGCTACGGTGTATTTGGTGGCATGGACTACTATGAGTTATTAGCCAAAATGAATGGGTATTCTGAAGAAGACCTGAGAAAAGGTCAGGAAATGAGAGACCTAGGTATTGACCTAGCTTTCAAAAAGCTAAAGACTAAAGATAGAGGGAACAAAGTCCTTTTCCCAGCTTTAGTTGCTAATGGCAAATACAATTGGAAGAGACACAACTTCACCAAAGAAGCAGAGACAGATCCAAATCAATCATGGTATCAGGAAGAAGAATACTATGAGTCAGAAAAACCGGAACTAACTTGGGAAGGTTTAAAAGAATCATTAGGTCTTAATGAAGGTAGATCTATTAATAAGATTTCAAAAGACCATGCAGCTACAGTCTTAGCCATGGCAAATACTGCTAAAGAATGGAAAGCAGCTGAAGGTGATAGAAAGACAGAGCTTTTAGATAAACTAAGAGGTCTTAACAAGGATAAAGCTGATTTAGAGAAAGAATTAGATGATGCTGTCGCGGGAAAAGACAGAAATCTACAGTTATCTCTAGAAGAAGCTGAAGAACTTGCTTACTTAGAAAAAGAGGTGAACGAGATTCTAAATGAGGAGAAGTAAGAAACTTTTACTTTTTGAAGATTTTATGTCTATTGACAAAGAACTTCGACAAAAAGTTGAGAAATATATAACTAAAAATAAGAAAGAGTTAAATAGTCTAGCCGACGAAGATAAATTCGATGAAATTTATCAACATCTATACATTGGGTTCGATGTAGAACCTGATTCTCCAGAAGGAAAAGATTTAAAGCAGACGTTCGACTCAATCTTCTAAAAAGAAGGTTAAGAATATGGCAAAGGAAGCAAAGGAGCTGAACGAAGATTACGGTTTCAAGATTTCAATTAAAACACTAGCTGGTATAGCAATCGCTATTACCACAGTAGTTTCTTTTTGGTTCGCTCAACAGGCGCAAATAAATGAATTGCGTCAAGAAATTGAGGAAGCAAAAGAACTACCATCTCCAAATATATCCAGAACTGAGTATGAACTAAAAGATGAATTGGTGCGCCAGACAATCTTAGATACTCAAGAGGACGTCGATGAAATCAAAGAGTCGCTTGACAGAATCGAAGACAAATTATACAACAGATAATAAATATGAAAAAGTTTTTACTACTTATTCTAGCATTGGTGTCATTTAGTATTGCGAATGCTCAACAAATTCAGAACAAACCACTGACTGACAAAAAAGCAGATGACTTCGGTATGTTTCAACCACCGAAGAAGCCTTTAATTAATTTTGACAAGATTGGTAAGTTCTTTAAATACTCTACTTTCTATGGTGTAGGACAAATTAGTCAACCAATTACTCCATCAGAAAGATTCTACTATGTAACTCAAGAAAATGAAGTTATCGATGTAACTCCAGAAAGAAAACCTAACTATTCATACGGTATTGGTCTTAGAAAAGTTGCTAGATTTGATTATGAAAGAAAGCCGGGTGTTTTCTATGATGGAAATGAACAACAACAAAGTTTTTATACAACGGTTGGTGCTGTATCTGGATGGGAATACAAATTTGAGTATACATGGAACAGACAATTCGGTAATGAATTTACAAACCAAGATTTCTACTTAAGATATTTAGGTAAGCACTTTATTGTTAAGGGTCAGATGGTTAAAGATGGTTTCGTTGACCTAGAATACAATTCATTGGACCTAAGATACAGATTACCAGTTGGAAAGAAGTTAAACTTCTCACTAGGTGTTATCGGCAGAAGTCACAGACCTTATGGTTACGAACCAATTAGAGATTACTTAGAAACTCCATTTGTAGATGAATTCGGTCAAGAAAGATTAAGACAATGGTGGGAACTAGCATACGATTATGGTTTCCAAGA
>CETK01009223.1_pt1 | contig 21494 bp, 14 predicted proteins | sample 361431 | NCBI WGS metagenome assembly CETK01 (sample SAMEA2622452, study PRJEB7988) | marine metagenome | biome: marine biome (ENVO:00000447); feature: surface water layer (ENVO:00002042); material: "saline water (ENVO:00002010), including plankton (ENVO:xxxxxxxx)" | depth 5 m | reverse complement strand
GAATTATTCTAGTTTTTCACGAGTCATCGAAGATTATAAAGTTGTTATGCTCGATTCCTATGGCGTCTTAAAAAATCATAAAGGTCTAATTGAAGGAGTACAGGAAAGTATCCGAACCCTTAAACAAAAAGGAAAAACATTTAGGCTTCTCACCAACGATGCATCAAGAAGTCAGAAACAACAACTGGAAAGCCTACAACGACTTGGTTTAGACAATATCGAATTACATGAAATAATCACCTCCGGGATGATGGCAAGGCAGTTTTTAGAGCAAAAAATCACCTCTGGACGAATAGCTTATTTAGGCACTCCAAATTCAGCAGAATATATATTGCAATCGGGGTTGCAACACGTGGCGGCAGGTGATGTAGACCTAGATGATATTGATGATATTACCGCTTTTGTTTTCCTGGATGATGAAGGTTTTGATTGGAATACGGATATCAACAAAACGGTTAACTTGTTACGTAAGAAAACAATGCCAGTCATATTAGCCAATTCAGATAAATATTATCCTGTAGCTAAACATGATATAGCTGTAGCCACAGGAGGTATTGCTAAACTCGTAGAAAGTATGCTCGGGAAAAAATTTATTCACTTTGGCAAACCAGATTCACAGATGTTTATGTATGCCTATGAAGGATTGGTTCAAGAAATGGGTCACTTAGAAAAGAGTGATATACTTATGGTTGGCGATACTCTTGAGACAGATATTTTGGGAGGAAATAAATTTGGTGTCGGAACTATGCTGGTCTTATCTGGGAATTCTAGAGCTGAACATATTGAACGGGAAATATCAGCTTCTGGAATTATTCCTGACTATATATGTGAAGACATACTTAGCTAGTGTAAGCTTCCATAGGTAAGCAGGAACATACTAAATTTCTATCTCCATAGGCATCATCGACCCGGGAAACCGAAGGCCAAAATTTGTTCCACCGAAGTTCGGCAATCGGGAAGACTGCCTGTTCGCGGCTATATAACTTATCCCAGCTCTCTTGAGTCAATACCCGCATGGTGTGTGGGGCATTTTTCAAGGGGTTATCCTCTGCAGACCATTCACCCTTTTCAATGGACTTAATTTCAACACGAATAGCAATCATTGCTTCACAGAAGCGATCTAGCTCAGCCAAGCTTTCACTTTCCGTTGGCTCAATCATGAGAGTACCCGGTACTGGAAAGCTCATAGTAGGTGCATGATACCCATAATCCATTAACCTCTTTGCTAAATCGGTCGCTTCAATTCCCGCACTTTGCTTGAAAGGCCGTAAATCAATTATAAACTCATGAGCAGAACGACCGCTAAGCCCCGTGTAGAGGATTGAGTAGTGTGATTCCAAACGTTCTTTTATGTAATTGGCATTTAAAATAGCCCGACGGGTTGCTTCTGTCAACCCATCACCACCCATCATACGAATATATGCGTATGATATGGTCAAAATACTTGCGCTGCCATAGGGTGCTGCAGATACTGGAGAAGTCCCAAACTCTCCTCCTGTAGGAATCTGAGAGTGCGTAGAAAGAAAAGGAGTTAAATGCTTAGCTACTCCAATTGGTCCCATACCAGGTCCTCCGCCGCCGTGAGGTATACAAAATGTTTTATGAAGATTTAAATGGCATACATCAGCACCGATGAGCCCTGGACTCGTTAAACCTACCTGAGCATTCATATTTGCTCCATCCATATAGACCTGTCCACCATGCTGATGAATTAGGGCACAAAAATCTTTGATCTTATGCTCAAAAACCCCATGAGTAGACGGGTAGGTAACCATAAGAGCGGCTAACCGGTTAGAGTATTTCTCGACTTTTGCCTCCAAATCGTCAAAGGAAATATTCCCGTGCTTGTCTGTTTCTACCACAACAACTTCCATACCAGCCATAACGGCACTGGCTGGGTTGGTTCCATGAGCAGAAGCCGGGATTAAAGCTACATTACGATGAGAATCTCCCCTGTGTTCATGGTAAGCTCTTATGGTCATTAGTCCCGCATATTCTCCTTGTGCGCCAGAATTAGGTTGAAACGAAATCGCATCAAATCCAGTGATATCTGCAAGCCATACCTCTAATTCTTTAAACATATAGGCATATCCCTGGGCTTGATCAAGTGGAGCAAAGGGGTGTATATGAGCAAATTCAGGCCAGCTAAGAGGTATCATTTCACTGGTTGCATTTAGCTTCATAGTACAGGAACCTAGGGAAATCATTGAGTGAACCAGAGAAAGATCTTTTGATTCTAATCGTTTGATGTATCGAAGCATTTCATGTTCTGTTCTATATGAATGAAAGACTTCATGGGTCATAAACTCTGAATCCCTTATAATATTCGGTGACAACTGTATTTCAAGTTGACTCATATCCTGAATAAAGTTGAGATCAGATTGCTTTCCTGTCACCTCCTCGAAAATTCGCCGTAAAAGCTTTAGATCTTCAAAGTCTTTAGCTTCATCCCAGCTTAATCTAACTGTACCTTCAGATGGGTAATAGAAATTAACTCCAGCTTTCTTTGCTACTGGCTCCAATTTACTTCGATCCATATGAAAACTAAGGGTATCAAAATACACTGAAGTTATGACATCAATACCTAGAGATTCTAATAGTTTTTTGACAAGCATTGTGTAGCCATGGATTCGTGCTGCGATGTCTTTAAGTCCTTCTGGTCCATGATATACTGCATACATACTTGCAATGACTGCTAGTAACACCTGCGCTGTACATATATTTGATGTTGCTTTTTCACGCCTTATATGTTGCTCTCGGGTCTGAAGGGCCATCCGGTAAGCCGGTCGTCCCTCCTTGTCTTGTGTAATACCAATAATTCTTCCAGGTATTTGCCGTTTGAAAGCCTCTTTAGTTGCAAAATACGCCGCATGTGGCCCCCCATAGCCCATCGGAACACCAAAACGCTGCGTTATCCCAACCACTACATCGGCTCCCATCTCACCAGGTGGTTTCAATAGGGTTAAACTTAGTAAGTCTGCGGCGGCTACCACAAATACTTTATGCTCGTTGCAAGCTTGAATTAGTGCCTCATAACTAACTACCTGCCCGTCGACTTCTGGATATTGGAATAAGATTCCAAATACGTCTTCTCGCGTAACATCGAGTTGCGCCAATTCTCCTACTTCTATCCGTATTCCTAATGGAGCTGATCTGGTGTACAATAAATCAAGGGTCTGTGGAAACACTTTGTCACTCACAAAAAAAGTATCAGCTGTTTTTTTCTTAGTTCCTTTTCTTTGTCCATAGAGCATAGTCATGGCTTCTGCTGCTGCAGTAGCTTCATCGAGTAATGATGCATTAGCTAACTCCATACCAGTAAGATCACTGACCATAGTTTGAAAGTTGATAAGCGCTTCCATGCGGCCTTGTGCAATTTCTGCCTGATATGGAGTATAAGCGGTATACCAAGCCGGATTTTCTAAAATATTCCTTTGAATAACCGTTGGTAAAAAGGTATCATAGTATCCCTGGCCGATATATGAGGTATATACCTTATTCTTACTTGCAATCTTACGGAATTCGGCTAAAAACTCCTCCTCTGTAAGTGCATCGGGAATATTTAAATCACATTTTAGTCGAATACCTTTAGGAATTGTTTCCTCAATCAACTGTTCCATATCCTCAGCATTAATCATCTCAAGCATATGTTGATGATCAGCAATGCTCATTCCATGATGTCGGCTGGCAAATGGTAATTTTTGAAAAGATATACTCATTATTGGTTGCTTAAATAATTTATTTATAAATGTAATATGCTACTCAAATAAAAACGCACAAGACGCGTTCGTCTGCTAGATGTATGAATTAAGATTTTAGATATTTGTGTACATTTTAAATTAAGGATTTCTATTTTTTTTTTCTGATAAATAGCTACCCTTTTATATATTGCATACCCAAGTGATAGTGTCCATCTATCCTTCTATCTGAAAATCACTTAGACGATTAAGGGCCTATGAAAATTATCTCTTTTGGAAAAATATTTTTTTTACACGCTAAAATTTTGCGAATTATGAATGTTAAAGTACTTTCTTTTTTCTGTTTCTTCATTGCTATAACTCCATATTTTTTACAAGCTCAGGAGTCTCAAATTCGCCTTTTAAATCAGTCTTTAGAACTAAGAGTAAATGAGCGAGTTCAACTAGAAGCAGAAGTATTAAACGCAGAGGGTGTTCTTTTAGCCGATACCGTGGTTTTTTTTTCTAGGGCTCGTCGCTCGTTAGTGGTCAGCCGTGAGGGAGAGCTACTGGCGATAAAACCAGGTGTTCATATTATATCTGCTATGACACTAGGTGCTGACAGGATTCGACAGGATTTTGAGGTTAACGTTCTTTTTCCACCAATCACCTATGTAAAGTGGGAGCAAGCTGAATATACCTTTTATTCAGGCACATCGTTAGATTTAATGTTTGAAATTAGGGATTCATTAGATGTGGTTCGAAGCATAGATGAACTCTTCATCTCAAGCAGTGATGAATCCATTTTTAGCGTAAATGATTTCAATCAATTGAGTCTTAATGATGTAGGTTCTGCTAAGTTAATAGTAGTTGCAGGTACTGAGCAATTTAGTTGGCCGGTGAAAGTGTTAGAGAATAAAGCCACAGCATTAACTATGAAGGTCACAAATCCAAGTTCTGAGCCCATAAAAACAGGCGATGTAGTTCATTTTAGTACCCATGCAGAAGATAGAAAAAGAAATACTCTAGCTAATATGCCAGTTCAATACAGTTTTGTCGCCTACCCTAACGATCAATCAGGTCAGGGTAACTCTGCGCAAATCGCTCAAGATGGACGTTTTGTCGCTAGTCATGCTGGAAAATATTCCATCATTGCCAGTTCTGGTGCTATTCAAACAACACTGAATATCACAGTTCAACCTAGAAATATTCGTCGTAGCTTAGAAGTGGTAGGTAAAGGCATAGTACCTGATGTAAAGACGTCAGATCTATGGGTTTGGGAAGGTATTGATGGTCGTGATTATGCAATCACAGGGACTTGGGGAGCACGAGGAGAAGCGTTCCTTTGGGATGTTACCGATCCAAGTAACATTCACACTATAGATACGGTACAGGTAGATGCACGTACCGTTAATGATGTAAAGGTATCTGAAGATGGTACGATCGCCGTCATAACACGCGAAGGGGCTTCTAATCGGAAAAATGGTATTATCATACTAGACGTCACAAACCCTTCAGAAACCACCATACTCTCTGAGTATACCGATGGGCTCACCGGGGGAGTTCATAACACATTTATTTACGAAAACCATGTCTATGCGGTAAATAATGGACGCAAATATGATATCATAAATATTGAAGATCCCCGCAATCCTTATACTGTTGGAGTTTTTGAACTCGATACTCCTGGACATTCTATTCATGATGTTTGGATAGAAGATGGGATTGCTTATTCATCGAATTGGGGCGATGGAGTTGTCGCAGTAGATGTGGGGTTGAACAACTCATCAGATATGACAGGTGCAGGTGGTAGTCCTGCAAACCCTATACCACTTGGTAGTTATACTTATCCTAGTGGTTGGAACCATGCAGCTTTTCCGTTTAAATCCGAATCTACCGGTAAATTTTATGTAGCAGCAGGTGATGAAGCTTTTCCCTATGGACTTGATACCCAAGGACCAAATCGAGCAGCAGGTTGGGTACATTTTATCGAATTTGATGGTTGGGATAATCCAGATGAAGTAGCACGCTATCAGGTGCCTGAAGCAGGTTCTCACAACTACTGGATTGAAAACGATGTCATGTATGCTGCTTTCTACAATGGCGGTTTACGAGTTGTTGATGTATCGGGTGATCTAATGGGAGACTTGTATGAACAGGGCCGTGAAATTGCCCTCTTTTTACCTTCTGATCCCAACGCTGCTATACCAAATTCAACCTTTACTTGGGGACCCCAACCTTACAAAGGACTGATATTTCTTTCGGATTGGAATTCCGGCATCTGGGCAGTAAAGCTGGGTGAAGTCCAAAATTGACTTATTATTGTATTTAACGAGCTACTTGTATGAATACTTATAAATCTATTCTCTTCAATCTGACTTTTCCAGCGTTAATAGGCTATTTAGCGTATTTTGCACTATTACTCCTTATTACATTATCCATAAATCTAAACGCACAAGTCTACCAGGTGTATGTGGCAGCTGAATCGGACGATGTTGTCCAACGAGTAAGCTTTGACGCAAACACTAATGAAGGATGGATTGATGCAACCATTAGGGTGGGTAAACTCCCAACTGAAACGGATGGGCCTCATGGTCTCACCATATCACCCGACAAAAAACATTGGTTTGTTACTATTGCCCACGGTAATCCCTATGGTTATTTGGCAAAATACAGCACCGAGACGCATGAATTAAAGGGCATCGTCGATCTTGGCTTATTCCCTGCAAGTATGGAAATTTCGGAGTTTACCGGTCTTTTATATGTAGTGAATTTCAATTTACACGGGGAAATGGAACCCAGTAGTATGATGGTCGTCGATCCCGAGACCATGGACTTAATAGTCGAATTACCAACTGGAATTATGCCGCATGGGACTAGAATGAACTCTAAAGGTACCAAAGCCTATCATGTCTCCATGATGAGTGATGAATTAATTGAAGTGGATACCTATGGGTTAGATGTCACTAGAACTTTGTCACTAAAAGTATCCATGATTGATGACTCCGCTCATGAGAAACATAATCCTGAGACTACCCAAGATTTAGTAGCTGAGCTAAAAGCTATGGATGGTTCAGGCGGACGGATGGATTGGTTGAAAGAAATGAATGCTTCTAAACCAGCAAATAGAGAAAAACATAGCTCAATGACATATCATCGTCCTCTAGTTAAACCTACTTGGGTAGACCCTCATCCTAACGACCAATTGGTATATGTTGCAGGAAATGGATCCGACGAAATTATTGAAATAGATGTTGAAAACTGGAGTATAAGCCGCAGAATGCCAACGGGGAAATTGCCCTATAATTTAGAAGTGAGTCCAAACGGTAAATATTTGGTTAGTTCCCTTAAAGGCGCCGGAGCAACAAGTATAATAGACTTAGAAAGTGGGGTAGAGCTTGCTCGAATACCTAACTCTCGTAAAGTTTCACATGGCGTTACAATAAGCCCTGACAGTAAATATGCCTTTATTTCGGTTGAAGGAATTGGTGGTGATCCTGGATCCGTTGACATCATTTCTATTGAAACTCAAGAGCTAATAACCTTTGTTGAAACAGGAAAACAGGCAGGGGGGATAAGCTTTTTTACCACCTTGAAATGATTTATTGTTTGACTTGAAGAGGACTTTAAGACTGCTACCTCTTAGACCGATATCACTGTAAGTCTAAATATTTAATAGCCTGGGTTGTAGACTATTTTGTATAGCTTATTTGTTATAGCGCCCTTATATTTAGTCATAGCTAAACTTTTAATTAGCCAAATTTCATTACCTTAAGTCCTTAAGGATTTCACTAAATAAAAAGTCAAAATGATACTACCCGAATGGTTTCTTTCATTACATCCCATTGTCCAAGCTTTTATGGCTGGTTTATTCACATGGGGTATGACCGCGTTAGGCGCCTCATTAGTTTTTTTTACCAAGCAAGTAAGTTTTAAGCTATTAGATAGTATGATGGGATTTGCAGCGGGTGTCATGATCGCTGCAAGTATATGGTCGCTCATCCTACCTGCTATTGATATGGCTGAAGCGCAAGGTCATATTGGATGGATCCCCGCTGTTATCGGATTTTTATTAGGTGGGTTAATTTTGCGGGTATGCGATCAGTATCTGCCCCACTTGCATATTGGACTTCCTAGGGATGAAGCTGAGGGACTTCCGACAAGTTGGAGGCGTTCTACTCTACTGATGCTTGCTATGACTCTTCATAACATTCCGGAGGGATTAGCCATTGGAGTCTTATTTGGTGCAGCTATTCAATCGGTTGACCTTGGGATGTCTGCTGCATTAGCTCCTGCTGTGGCACTAGCCATCGGAATAGGTATTCAAAATTTCCCTGAAGGAGTAGCCGTTTCACTACCTCTCAGAAGAGATGGAATGAAAACCGGGAAAAGTTTTTGGTATGGACAATTATCAGGTGCAGTTGAACCTGTATCAGCAGTTTTAGGCGCTGCCGCAGTTATTCTCGTTCAACCAGTATTACCCTATGCACTCGCTTTTGCTGCTGGTGCTATGATTTATGTAGTGGTGGAAGAGCTCATCCCAGAGAGTCAAATGCACGGTAATACCGATATAGCGACCCTTGGTACTATGATTGGTTTTAGCGTGATGATGGTGTTAGATGTAGCCTTAGGTTAAGAAGAAGTCAATTACCGTAGTAAAGTAAGCTTAAGGTTTTGGAGTTCTCGGTCAACAGTGTAACCACTTCATGACTGATCTCATTGCATCTGAACTGAAATCCTTAACTCGAACACGTAATTCCTGAGAACCAGATACTACACTAAAAATTAGGTGATACAGTCTTTTACTTTTCTGAAATATGTGTTGAGTATTGCCACTCGATTGTAAGCGTATTTTTGGAATCCAGATGTGCTTTCGCGCCAATGCTCTATGTCTTATATATATTAGTTCTGAAGATAACCCAAGTTCGGTATCTTTATAAGTAATCCAACCATAGAGCGTAGCAGGTATACTTAGCAAAGCCAACCAGACTAACCAAGGCAGCCAATAAATACCCAATAAGGTAGGAAATAACCATAAATAATTAGGTCTTCTTAAATAACGGAAAAAAGCATTTTTTGGTGCAATAGCATACAATTGGAGTTGCTTGTTATCGCTGGGCTCCAAGTTGGTCTGAATTGGTATTAAAACATCATCTAAACAAGAATATAAGTCCTGAGATGTTTCCTGTAATTGATTTCTTTGCTGCTGACTAATCCCATTGGCTAATTCCCAATCACCGAAAAATTGTTGGAAAAATGCCTCCCGTTCATCACAAAGTATTAAAGGTGCCGCAACCAAAGATTTTTGCTGCTGGCCTTGTTGATGCCCTGCGCTAATAATTGAAATCGATTCTAATCCAAAAGGCTGACGTAATAACCCTTCAGTAGATTTTAATGCTTGAATACGATTATATGGAACGGTGGTTTGAATACGCTCTAGTAAACCTCTAGTGATGTGTAGTTCTTTGCCTACTTTGCGAATAGTGAAGCCATAATAGCGCACAAAACTTGACAAAATAGATAATAGATAGGAGACTAGAATAACTGTCGCCACACTAAAGAGTACGAAATAAATGCCAGGCTGTTGGATTAAAGGAATACGATCAACTATCCACTGAATATTTTCATCGGTAATAAACTCCGAAAGTTGCCCGAGTATAGTTCCCAGAATGGTAGCAATTATCCCAAATTCACCAGAGGTTAATGCTAAATAAAATAAGCGCTTATTAGACAAGGACCATTCAGGATTTTGGCCATGGTACAAATCAAGGCTATTTTGCAAATTAAGACTTTGGTTTGTTTCTACATATGAAAAATGTTCATCCAGTCTTAAAGTAGATTCTAACCCACCATGCTCAATACCTTTTGGATTTAATACCTCAACTATATTATTAGCGGTTTGAGTATTAAGTGCCGAAAGAACTGCTCGCTCAGATCCTCCCCCTGCTGTTTGGATAGTCAGCGATACTAAACCAAATAACCTTTGTATAATTCCAGCAGATATTTCGGTAACTTGAACCCTGTTTTTGTGTATATAAAGTTTTTTTTGAATAAAAATGCCTTTATATATGTGTATTTCATCCTCTAATAACTGATACTTAAACCGAAACCAGCTCATAATACCTAGCCCAAAAGCAGAAATGAGACCTAATCCAATAAACCAAATAAAATATGGTGATTCATTTCGTGATCCCACAATAAGCAAAATGACGACAGTAAGTACATTTTGCTTGATTACTTCCAACACTCCCGTAATGGACGCAACCCAATGTAATCGCTGAAACTCAAACATCTTCTTTTACTAACCTCACCATTTCGGTGATTTTATCCTTTAGTTCAAGTGAAAGCTTTTCCTCTAAGGCAGGAATTTCATGAGAGGTAGCTGCATTTGAAAAGCGAATAACCGAGAGGCCGTATGATCGATAAATAGGACCCTGACTAGAATCTACATGTTGGATTCGGTTAATGGGTACCTCCGTATACTTAATCCATATAATGCCACGGCGCATCTGAATCCCTTTATCATCGATTTGGTAGCTCCAACGTGACCAGCTAAGCCGAGGAAGAAAGGCTACGATTAGTATATAAAACACCAACGTAAGAATAGCAGTACCAATACTCCATTCAAGAGCCATTACCTCCTTTGTATGCAAGAAATAGAAAAAAGCAGATGGAACAAAAAGAAAAAGTCCGCTTACTGCATATTGCAAACGCCAAGCAGGAATTGCATTTGGGTGGATTCGTTCTTCTAGCATGGTATTTTTTTTTTAGGAGATATAATATCTTTGAAGTTTTAAACTTAGTCAGGTTATCGAATTTTATCAGGTTCCTGTACCCGCAACATGAGTAAAAAACCAACAGCAAGTAGTACTAAGACAACCGACATTCCTATTCTTTGGCTGGCAAATAGTACCGTTACCCAACCCAATAATTTAGGGCCAATAAATGCAGTGGCTTTCCCTGAAAAGGCAAACAAACCAAACATTTCGGTTCGTTTGTCTTCTGGTGCCAAGCGACCCATTAAGGTTCTAGATGCCGCCTGTACTGGGCCAAAAAAGACACCTAGCATCAGCCCCCAAATCCAAAACCAAAATATATCCTCAACAAAAAGTATTGCTGTAACAGGAATAATTAAGCCCATTAGTGATAGTAAAATCGTTTTTTTACTGCCTGAACGATCATCCATCCAAGAGAAGCCAACCGCACCGAGTGCGGCAGTAATATTTAGCCCAATCCCAAATATAATAATCTGAGATTCATCCATTGCAAAGGTTCCTGCGGCATATATTCCACCAAAGGCATAAATTAAAATAATCGCATCATTATAAATCATTCTTGCAAGAAGAAAGCGGTAAATATTGGCATACTTTCGGGCCTGCTTAATGGAATTTGTCAATTGCTGTAAACCCTCCCGAATAACCTGTCCTATGGGCGTATTATTTTTGGAAATGTCTGGAGTACGAAGAAACATAGGAATGGAAAAAACCAAATACCATAATGCTGTAAATATAAAAGTAGCTCGTATGTGTTCTAGTGTTTCGGTATTCAAACCAAGCCAAGCGCCTCCACTTTCTATAAATAGAAATAATGCTCCCAAAAGACATCCAATTCCACCTGCAAAACCCATAGCCCACGACCATCCAGACCATCGTCCCAAATAAGATGGAGGTACTAAATCGGGAAGCATAGCATTGTAAAAAATGAAGGCATACTCAGCTCCTATCGTTGCAATAAAGGTGACTACTAAGGCATACATTAAAAACTCAGTCCTGGGCTCGGCAAACCAAAGTAAAAAACTGGCCACAATTGACACGAATGAAAACACGGCAATCCACGGTTTTCTACGTCCGGACCGATCCGCTATAGCACCTAAAATAGGGGCGGTAAAGGCAATTAATAGTCCTGCAGCTGAGACCATATTACCCCACTGTTCGGTGCCACTTATAGAGTCAGCTGCGATGGAACGCTGAAAATAAGCGGCAAAAACAAAGGTCTGAATAATTACAAAAAATGCGCTGTTCGCCCAATCAAACATGGCCCATGACCACATTCCTTTTGACACCTCGGTGGGGGTCGAATATTTGGTAGAATTCATACTATAAGAATTGGTTTGGCTTAATGTAAGGATTGCAAACCTTAATTCGAATCTAACGCATTAATTTCTTGTAATGTATCCTAGTTGGTTGATCTTCAGTTATCCCCAGACGCTGTCGGCGGTTCTCTTCGTACTCAGCATAATTCCCCTCGAACCAATGGGCTTCACTATTTCCCTCAAAGGCTAAAATGTGAGTAGCGACGCGATCCAAGAACCACCTATCGTGAGAAATGACAACTGCGCAGCCAGCAAATTCAAGAAGTGCTTCCTCTAATGCTCGTAGAGTATTCACATCCAAATCATTGGTTGGCTCATCGAGCAGTAATACATTAGCCCCTTCTTTGAGTATTTTAGCTAGGTGTACACGATTTCGCTCTCCACCTGATAGTTGAGAGGTTTTTTTTTGTTGATCACTACCACTAAAATTAAATCGAGCTACATAAGCGCGTGAATTGATCTCCCGGTTTCCCAGTACCAATAAATCTTGTCCTCCTGAAATTTCTTCCCAAATAGTTTTATCAGGATCCAAGGGCCTTTTTTGATCAACATATCCGAGTTGTACCGTTTCGCCAAGCATTAAAGCACCTGCATTAGGTTCCTCCTGCCCCGTAATCATTTTAAATAAGGTGGTCTTACCGGCTCCATTAGGTCCAATAATACCCACAATTCCTCCAGGAGGTAGAGAGAAGTTCATATCATCGAAGAGTAACTTTTCATCATATGCTTTTTGCAAATGCTCAGCTACAATGACCTTATCACCCAATCGTGATCCTGCTGGAATGAAAATCTCCATATCCTCGCGCCGTTTTTCTTGTTGCTGTTCTAAAAGCTTGTCATAGGCATTAATCCTAGCCTTACTTTTAGCGCGCCGACCTTTTGGATTTTGTCGAATCCATTCCAATTCTTGTTGAAGTGTTTTTTGCCGCTTGGATTCTTCCTTTTCTTCTTGCTGAAGTCGCTTTGCTTTTTGCTCCAGCCAAGAACTATAGTTCCCCTCAAATGGTATTCCTTCCCCACGATCTAGTTCCAGTATCCATCCCGCCACATTATCCAAGAAATAGCGGTCATGTGTTACAGCAATTACCGTTCCCTCATATCGAGCTAAATGCTGCTCTAACCAGCCGACCGATTCTGCATCTAAGTGATTGGTTGGTTCATCCAATAGTAAAACATCCGGTTTTTTTAATAACAAACGAGTCAGTGCAACCCGACGAGCTTCACCACCCGAAAGCACGGTAACTGGAGTATCTCCGTCAGGGCAGCGCAGTGCATCCATAGCCTGGTTCAATTTTGAATCTAAATCCCAAGCGTCGATCCGATCAATTTGTTCTTGTAATTTAGCTTGCTTGGCAATCAGTGCATCAAAATCGGCATCTGGATCAGCAAATTGTGTATTTACCGCTTCGAATTCGGCCAGTATATCTACCGTTTCTTGTACTCCTTCCTGAACAATTTCTTTTACTGTTTTACTAAGATCCAACTCTGGTTCTTGAGGCAAATATCCAAAGGTCACTCCTTTTTGAATACTGATATCACCTAAAAAGTCTTGGTCTTCACCAGCAATAATTCGGAGAAGAGTTGATTTACCTGCTCCATTCAATCCGAGCACACCAATTTTGGCACCATGGAAAAACGAGAGATAGATATCCTTGAGGACTATTTTATTGGGTTTGTGGACTTTACTGACGCCCACCATTGAGAATATTATTTTTTGATCACTCACAGAATTCTATTTTTGTTATTTAATGTTAGGCAATGGATTATACTGAATATTTAGATTGAGCACTAAAGGTAAATTATTATTATATCGATTGATCCCAATACTGGGATTATACGTAAGTGCAAACAGTAATCTAAAGGCTCAAAGAATAAATAAGAATATCGAATTGAATTTCACTTCAAATCAAGAATTCTGGAGATTTTTAATTTGGTTAAAATAGAGATTTAGAATTGCAGGTTGACCCCTAGGCTAGGGATAAAAGGATACATAAAGATTGGCTCTCTTTTTAATTCAACCCAGGAGCTTCGTCTTAAAAAGTCTGGCACTCCCTCTGGATTAGGATCGACAGGGTAGATTACATATTTATAACTTTGCACATTTTGAAAGTTTAATACATTAATAATATCTACATATAGATTATATCGAATACTACCATTTTTACCACTATATTGCGCTCTTAAGTCAATTCTGTTGTAAGCTGGATAACGTTTTTGATTAACGTTTTCAAGCTCCCCAAAATCAGGATTTAATTGAATATTACCTGTTTCGGGATCCGAAATAAAAAATGAATCGCCTTGCCATGTGAAATTCATCGGATCCAATCCTATAGGTTCTGTGTATGGAAGGCCCGTCCCGAATCTCCATGTCAAATTAAAACTCCAAGCATCAGAAGATCTGAAATTTGAAATTAAATTCATTGTATGTCTTCTATCATAATCAAATGGATAACTAAATTTAACACCCTCTACTTCCTCTTTTCGCTCTGATTTTGCCCATATATAAGAAAACCAACCTGAAAATTTATTGTTATATGAAGGATATTTTTGAATAAGTAATTCTATTCCTTCTGATCTACCAGTACCATTATTAATGGGGGTATTAGTTAACCTCCATTCGCGTTGCAGTTCGAAATAATAATTCTGAGGATTTAACATGGTGTTACCTTTGTTTGTAACAGGATTAAAAACATCCTCAATTACTAGTAAATTTTGATAGCTTCGGGTTATTAATTTTTGATATTCTTTGATGTATCCCTCTATTTCAATTTGCCAGCTTGTTCCTATTTTTTTTGTTAAGCCTAATACAACTTGTTGCGACTGTTCAGATTGCAACGTATTGACTGTATTAAATTTTGACACATTAAAAATATTATCTGGCTCTATCAATTTTTCAAATCCAGGACTCTGAACATATGTTCCGCCTCCAAAACGTATGGTCCAGCCCTTAGCTGGTAATAATGATATTCCAAAACGTGGTAGCAAATATGCCTCATTATTTATTCCATATTGGATATAACGTATTCCAGGCTGAATAAAGAATCGATTTTTCAAAAGTTCTAATCGATAATTTGCATATGCATAGATGCGATCCGTTTTAGCTCGGGAATCTAGTGTATCACCAAATGCCTCAAGCATACTTGATGCATATTCAAAAGTTCTAAACATAATTTGACCTAGATCATTAAGACCCAAATCAATATCCAAATTATTGATTAATTGATCATACCCACCTCCTATCTCTAATTCATGCCGCGATAATGTGAAAAATAAACGAGTACCAGCTGTATATTTTTCAAATGTATATAGTTGATCATAATCAATTACTATACTGTCTGTATCACTTACTGGAGATTCCCATAGAAATCCAGTACCTGGTATAACACCAGGCCTAAAGTCACCTGCAATTCCATTATCACCGGTATTCATGTAATAATTCGAGTATAAATGAGACTGAAAGAAAGGTGCTGGACTGTAGGTCCATCGCACACCTAAGGCTCGATTAGTAGATGATTGAGCACCAGAAAAATTTTCCCTATCAGACTCCAATTCGCCAAATTGATCCTCTCTTGCAATCCAATCAATCACGTCATCACTTAGTAGACTTGTTATTGAAATACTATGTCCAGTACCTGGCCTTAATTCAAGTTTTGCGGTTAGATCTGTAAAGTCTGGGAATGCGATATCATTTTGGGTAACTACTCGCTGGGCAAAAGTATTGGCAAAGGAGTCAAAATACGTTTTTCGACCACTCACGATCCACGATGATTCCCAAAAAGGGATCGCTCCCTTCATCGTTAATGCAGCAAGTGTTGCATCCACTTCGAGTTGAGTTTCAAATACCTTAGTAGGATTTCCAGTGGTCGTATTAATTACCAAAACAGAAGACAATCGATCTCCAAAACTTGCTGGAAAAGCGCCTGCATAAAAGTCCATGTCTCGAATAATATTTGGATTAAACAAACTACCTACACCATTGGCCTGGTATGGACTATAAATTTCAATATCATCAAGCACAAATAGATTCTGGTTAGCCTCACCACCTCGCACGATCAATTGGGACGAATAATCACTGGTTGATGTAACGCTTGGCACCACTTTAAGTAAATTAAATACATTACCCTGACCACCAGCAAGGCTTTGAACTTGGGTTGAGCTAATTCTTTGAACTGAGGTCAATGTTGAAGTCGAATCTTGGAAACTACTGGCTTGTACCTGAACCTCCCCAAATTTGACTACATCAGTATCTAAAAAAAGTCGCAGGCGATTTGGTAATTCTTCAGGAATCCTAATAGGCATCCTTAGCTCTTTGAATCCGATATATCGTACAACTAATAGATACGTTCCAGATTGTATACCTTCTATAGTAAAACGTCCATTAGCATCGGTAAATGTTCCTTTAATCCGCCGATTATGAGAAATTTCTAGTGATTCTTTATTAGATAGTTGTTTTTGGTAAGCTCTATATGATTTGAAATCAGCTTCACTTATATGAAGTAATTCTAAAGTTACGCCTATTAAAGCACTATTATCATCATTCGATTGGACAGTCCCTTCGAGATCAAAATCTTGAGCTAATTGTGCATTGAGAAGTTGATAATTGGTAACATGATGTAATAATAAACCAATTATCAAAGCTAGATGAAGTGTGTTTAGATTAATTCTTGAAATCATGAAGATGGGTAAATAAACAAATGCGATAGATACATAAAGTAGTAAAAGGAAACTATTTATCCACTAGCTTAATACTTTTATCCTTTATGATTTGGAGATTTAAAACGTATAGATTTTGAACTGACATCATGCTTAGTTTTACGACCTGATACCCGCTCTCGCCACATAGCAAATGAGCTTTTTTTCATTTCTGAGCGCATTATTTTTCGCACTTGCGCCTCTTTTATTCCAAATTGATATTCAATTGCTTCAAATGGCGTACGATCTTCCCAGGCCATTTCTACAATACGATCTATTTGGGATTGAGTAAACTTATTTTGAGGCTTCATATAAAGTATATTTACATATGTGAATGTTTTATTAGGCACTAAAGCGTCAATAAATACAAGTTTTATAAAGCATAAATAAGCAGCAATTCATAAAAGATAAAGTAGCTAACAATTATGTGTTATAACTACAATAAATTATAAACGATTCCATCAATTGAATACCAATTCTACATTTAACTCTATCCAAGTAACCAAAAAATTCCTAGAAATGAGTAAGTAGTTCTATTAAACCATTTACCACCAAATTACTTTTTATAAAATATCACGTATACTCTAGAGCTAAAGTTATCTTTTCAGGATTTAATCGGATACTATGTAGCCCACAAATCAAATAAACAAATCAATTTTTATTTATAAGGATAAAAAACTAAAAATAAGTTTATATCCTGATAGACGCAAAGCTTCAATATTCATGGTTGATGGTGAAAATAAACTCAGGAAATTAGTAAAAGGTTTGAATCCTAAGCTAAATGATGGTGAATATATTTTTACAACTGTAAAGGACATAGAGTCGTTAGATATCAAAGAAGTAATATGCACTTTTAGAGAAGAAGAAGGAATAACACTCGTATTAAAAAAAAGCAAGGCAGATCAATTAGGCCTTAAATATTATTTTATTGCAAGCTGGATAACATTAGAAATACATTCATCACTCAATGAAGTTGGACTTACTTCAATTTTTTCAACTGAACTTGCCAAAAATAAAATCAGCTGTAACATAATAGCAGGCTACTATCATGATCATATCTTTGTACCAACCAACGATTCTTTGAGGGCATTAAATATTCTAAGAAATATATCGAATAAAATTAAATTGTAGGATCTATTCTTATAGATTGAATATTATAATCCATCCTAATTTCTGCTAATAATCTATACTCATTCAACTTAATTGATTCAATATAGTTTTGATAGAGTTTAATTATCCCTTTTTTCGAAATTCTCTTGTTGCGATTTATTTACACGATTAATTATGGCTATAATTAATAAAATAAAAAGACTACCATAGAATATAATTCGCCACATCTTTAACTATTTTATTTAATTTTTACTGCCGTACCATACGCCATAACTTCGGCTGCTCCTTGAGTTATTACCGAAGTCATAAATCTCACATTTACAATAGCATCTGCACCAAGGCCATTTGCATCCTCAATCATTCTTGATATAGCCTGTTCTCTAGAAGTTGCTTGAAGTTTAGTATACTCTTCAATTTCACCACCTACTAGGTTTTTGATACCTGCAAATATATCACGACCAACATTTCTAGCCCTTACTGTGGAACCCCTAGCTATTCCAAGGAGTTCAGTGATTTCTTTGCCAGGAATTGTTGCTGTTGTACTTATAATCATAATATTTAGATTAGTAATTGAAAAAATATAAACCTTAACCTAGAATAATGTGAGACTTATTAATAAAAATATTGAATGTAAAAGAAAATAGATTGGTAATAATCCCAGAAAAGCTGCTCAGATTGGCTAGCTAAAAGGGATAATCCACGGATTAACTATTTCTTAATATATATTAATAAGATAATTCGCAACGTATGAGAAAATTTATTTGATACTTTATCTTATTTACCTGTTTGATACTATAAACTTTCTTCATCAATAAGGAAGGTTTTGGGTTTTCAGATGAACTAGGATATCTAGTAGCTGTTGGTATATATTTGTTAACTACTTTCTTTCTTGAATATATTATTCTAAATATTGAATGGCGGCTTTTATCAAAATACAGAAGAAAAAAAGTCTAATCTTCTTTGGAACTACATTCTCCTTGAGAATAACTATTTACTCCACTTGCTTTAGCTAAACAAGCGTTTGGATAATTATTTCCATCACAACCACAAACTGGCACATACTGCTTAGTACATACCTTATTCAAATCTGGCTCTGAAAGACAAGTATTATTTGATTCTTGTTTTTCATTACAGGTCATGAACAATGAAAAGAGAAATAATGATAATATACCTAACTTAATTCTATACATATTATATCTACAAACCTATTGACTTAGATAATATGCCGTTAATTATCTGTGATTTACTCAAATAATAATTACAATAAATTAAATGTAAATTACAAATAGAATCTACTGGGCCTCAATTATTTGGACAAGTTCCCCACAAAGGCTTATTCTCATCTTTCAAGGCTGAGTCAAATGAAAAGAGTTCTGGTTCAATAATAATTGTTGGTACACACCAATCTACCAATTCTTGATTAAATGATTTGGCTCCATTAAACATACCTGACATATCAATAACGGCACCTACATTCCAATTTCCAATATCTTGATTAAATAGTTTTGAACCACTGAACATGAATTTCATGTTCACAACATTGGCAACTTGCCAATTACTTATATTTTGATTGAATTCCGAAGCATTAAAAAATGTACTATCCATCATTTCAACTTTAGAAACATCCCAAGAAGATAGATCTTGGTCAAAAGAAATTGCATTTTTAAACGTTGATGACAAGTTTGTAACCTTTGATACATTCCAAGTATCAATCGTTTGATTGAAATTGGTAGCCCCAGCAAAAACCCGACTCATATCTGTAACCTTTGATACATCCCAATTAAAAATATTTTGATTGAAGGAAACAGCATCTTCGAACAGACCTGAAATTTCTATTACATTACTCGTATTCCAACTACCTATATTTTGATTAAATAATGTAGATTTAAACATGTTTTTTATGTTTGTAACATTGCTGATGTTCCAGTTGTTTATTGGCTGATTAAATGATGAGTTTTCAAACATACCCTCCATATCAATTACATTGGAAACGTCCCAGGTACTAATTGATTGATTAAACTCTGAATTTTTAAACATGTCTTTCATGTTTGTAACATTTGATACTCGCCATGAACTAATTGTTTTGTTAAAAACGGAATTAGCAAACATACTGACCATATTCTTAACATTGATGACTTGCCAGGTACTTAAATCTTGATTGAATAAGGAGGAATCAAACATACTTTCCATATTAGTAACAGATTGAACATTCCAACTTTTAATATTTTGATTAAAGTCAGCACCTCTAAACATGTTACTCATATCTATTACATTAGATACATCCCAATTGGAGATATCTTTATTAAAATTTGAACCTCCAAACATGCTTTTCATCAAAACAACATTGGATACATCCCAATTAGAAATATCTTGATTGAATTGTGAATTCTCAAAAGTACCTGACATATCTGTTACACTTGTTAACACCCATTTGCTCAAATCCATATTAAATTTAGTGTTTGCAAAAATACCTGACATATCTGTCATGTTAGATACATCCCATAGACTTATGTCGGTATTGAATTCTACAGCTCCAGCAAACATATTTTTCATATTTGCTACAGATGATACATCCCAATGAGATATATCACCGTTAAAAGACAATTCATCTTGAAATAATCCTGACATATCTGTTATACCACTAGTACAAGATCTAGAGGCATTCTCTACAGTAATTTGGGATACTGATCTCTTTGTATACTCGATGCCTCTAATTATACCTTTGTCTCCAAGAGAGGCATTACCACAATAAATGGTTGTACCATTTTCCATAAGCCAAAATTGCTGAAAAGTTGCGTTCACTTCTAACGGTTCATTAACAGTAATTACAATTGATAATGTAGTATCTGAAATATCTCCCGACCACCCTAAAAAAATCCAATTTTCATCTGCTTCAGCAGATAAGGAGATTTTTGTACCATGATCAAAGTCTTTAGACTTATCAATGACAATTGAATCAGTAACAATTCCACTGCCAATTATAGTAAGGTTTAAAGGATAGGATTTTAACTCAAAGATAGCCGTTACATTAATATCCTTTGTGACTTCTAAAGTCAATACAGAGTCTGTGCTAATTATATCCCCTCTCCACTCTTTAAATTCCCATCCCAATTCAGCATTAGGCCTTAATTCAATAAGTGTATTGTGCTCATATTCTGTTGATTTATTAGGTAAAATTCGTTCATATACTTGACCCTGACCAATGATTGTCACTTTCAAAGGATATGATTTTAATCTAAATTCAGCCACTAAATTAATATCCTCAGTCACTAGAATATTCAAAGGATTCTTACTTAGAGTTGAGTCGTTTGTCCAATCAAAGAAAACATATCCTGTATCAGGGACTGCCGTGATTGAAATCTCATCACCAGCAGCAAAAGCTTTCTCATCAGGAAAAATTGAAATGCTACCTCCATCTGTTGGAATTACAAGAGTATTGATAGAAAAAGATTGATTAGTTTCTGTACCACATTGGGTCAAAACTAAACAAATAGCTAAATAGTAAATAAACTTGTTCATCCGGATGTAATTTTATAGTGAGTAATAAGTTATCGGCATAATTATGTCTTTCATAAGAAATAAATTTGAGCCATGACGTATACCCAAAATGTACATATTAGATACATCATACTTTCGTTAATCTACTTTCACTTTTTTTGATTACTCTTACCTATAACTTTTAATCTGACATGCAGAGAATATTTTTTTCAACATCTAGACTGTGCGTAAGCGTCCAAAGAGTGTGATCAATATTAAAAGATGAGATAACCAGATTTTACGTTAAGTGCTCGAGTAAAATAAATAAAAAAACCCTAACCTATTTATATACATAAAGTTAGGGTAAAATAATGTGGGCCCAGAGGGACTTGAACCCCCGACCAATCGATTATGAGTCGACTGCTCTAACCAACTGAGCTATGGGC
>CETK01068264.1_pt1 | contig 21499 bp, 16 predicted proteins | sample 361431 | NCBI WGS metagenome assembly CETK01 (sample SAMEA2622452, study PRJEB7988) | marine metagenome | biome: marine biome (ENVO:00000447); feature: surface water layer (ENVO:00002042); material: "saline water (ENVO:00002010), including plankton (ENVO:xxxxxxxx)" | depth 5 m | reverse complement strand
TGAGAAATGTTAAAGGTGCTCTTGATGAAATTACTATTTTGATTGAAGATGAATTAAAATCATAAAGCTCAAAAAGAAGAATGCCTGAAGTGGTACTATGAGAATGTTGCTAAGTAATATTTTTACTAAATAATTTGCTTAACCTGCTTAACGTGTGGGTTTTTTATTTGTGCTATTCTCTCATCTTGATTATTAGTTTATATGTGTTACATTTTTTTTAGTTTAGGGATATGAATTGGAAAAATCATTGGTTTTTAGCTGGGTTAATTTGACTATTTTAATATGCTTTATTATTGTGTTAATTTTAAGTTATTGTGACTAGTGCCAAATAAACACAACAATTGACAGGGTAGAGGTCACTGGTTCCAATCCAGTATCATCCACAAAAATGATTGAAATAAAAATTAGGTAAAATATCTTAAGTAACAGGTAAATAATCTCTACACAAAATTATTTTTTAAAGTAGAAATCTTTTAGCTAAAAAGTATATTAGTGTTTTATCCAATCACTTTCGCTAATGTGAAACCGATTGCTACACCTAATACTAGCATGATGATCCCTTTTCCTGAGAAAAACCAACTGTATTTTTCCTCCCAGGCATCAGGGATAAAGTTTTGATTTTCATCTTTAGCAAATCCCGATCGAGTAGAATAGCCAGCATACCAGTATACTCCTCCAAATAGAAATGCCAAAAAAATCAATACAATAAGTATTTCCATGATTTTATAATATTAATTAATATGATTAAGTATATAAACTTAATAAAAAAAACATTTGTTTTTTAGTAATTCTTCATTTATTGCATGTTGTTTTTATAATTACTGATATTATTAGTGTAAAAATTCATTTTGAATACTTTACTAATAAGCTTAAGTTTACTGTAAATTGAATTTACCCATGAGTAATAGAATAAGAACCCTTAGAGATTATTCCAATGACTATCATTATAGTGTATCTAACCCTGAAAAGTTTTGGTCTGAAATTGCGCATAATTTTGACTGGAGAAGAGAATGGGATCAGGTGTTAAATTGGGATTTTGACACCCCCAAAATCACTTGGTTCGAAAATGCAGAGTTAAATCTAACCGAAAATATTTTTGAAAGATTACTTCCTAGCCATGAAAATAAAACTGCTATCATATGGGAACCCAATGAATCGCAAGCAGACCCAATACACCTGACCTATGGCGAGTTGTTTAAATCTACTTGTAAATTCGCCAATGCCATGAAATCCCAAGGGATCAAAAAAGGTGATCGTGTTATTATTTACATGCCTATGGTACCCGAGGCTGCAATTGCAATGCTAGCTTGTGCTAGGCTTGGAGCCATTCACTCCGTGGTTTTTGCTGGTTTTTCTTCATCTGCTCTTGCCGATAGAATTAACGACTGTAAAGCCAAAATGGTACTGACCTCTGATGGGAATCATAGAGGTAATAAGCAGATACCGGTTAAGGCAGTAGTCGATGAAGCTCTAAACGGTACCAAGTTTGTTGAAAAAGTAATTGTACTAAAACGAACAGGTGAAAAAGTTGAAATGATGCCCGGCCGTGATATTTGGTGGGATGAGGCTTTGGAGGGAAAATCTGAACAACATCAGGCTGAAGTTATGAATGCCGAGGATTTATTGTTTATTCTTTATACTTCCGGCTCAACCGGTAAACCCAAAGGAGTAGTTCACAGTACTGCTGGTTACATGGTATATACCTATTATTCTTTTTTAAACGTCTTTCAGTATGAAGACGATGATGTTTATTGGTGTACTGCAGATATAGGCTGGATTACGGGGCATTCTTATATTGTTTACGGTCCACTTTTGGCCGGTGCCACTACGCTTATGTTCGAAGGGGTGCCCACTTATCCCCACCCGGGGAGGTTTTGGGAGATTGTCGAAAAATACAAAGTCAATCAATTTTATACTGCTCCCACCGCAATAAGAGCTTTACAAGTTTATGGAACGGATCCGGTTGAAAAATTTGATCTTAGCTCACTCAAAGTCATCGGTTCCGTAGGAGAGCCTATAAATGAGGAGGCCTGGCATTGGTATCACGAAAATGTAGGTAAAGGAAATTGTCCTTTGGTAGATACTTGGTGGCAAACTGAAACTGGGGGTATAATGATTTCTCCTTTGGCTGGGATCACGCCCAACAAACCTGCTCATGCTTCTCTTCCACTTCCAGGGGTACAGCCTATTGTTATTGATGCCGAGGGCAATGAACTTGAGGGTAATAACGTAGAGGGTAATCTGTGTATTAAGTTTCCTTGGCCGTCCATGATAAGAACTACCTACGGTGACCATCAGCGATGTAGGGACACCTATTTCTCTGCTTATAAAGGCATGTATTTCACGGGTGATGGGGTTAAAAGAGATCACGATGGTTATCTGAGAATTTTGGGAAGGGTGGATGACGTTATTAATGTTTCGGGACACCGAATGGGAACTGCAGAAGTTGAGAACGCCATAAACGAGCACCCAAATGTAGTTGAATCTGCTGTCGTAGGATATCCTCACGAAATTAAAGGACAGGGAATTTATGCTTTTGCCATTTGTGGTGGTTCTGACAAATCTTCAGACGTTTTAGAAGATGAAATCAAGCAGTTGGTCAGGAAAATAATTGGTCCCATTGCCAAACCTGAGCACGTTCAAATTGTTTCAGGTCTACCCAAAACACGCTCCGGTAAAATCATGCGTAGAATCTTGAGGAAAGTTGCCAGTCATGATCTCTCTAATTTGGGAGACATATCTACCCTTTTAAATCCCGAGATTGTTGAAGATATCATTAAAGGAGCAAACCTTGATTAAGTTTTACAAATAATCCAAAAGCTTCTCCATGGTCATGCCTCTAGACCCTTTTATGAGTATTTCTGTATCCACAAAAGGGTATCGGATAATGTAATTTATAATTTCATCAAGCGTACGAAAGGCAAGGACTCTTGGATCATGAGATTGGGTTTTCAAAAAATGTTCCCCTACCGTAAGGATACTTTCTACATCTGTAGATTCTAATTGATTTATAATTTTTTGATGCGCTGTAACAGCATATTTTCCCAATTCGAACATATCTCCCAAAATTACAGATCCTTTGTTTTTTTTGTTATTTACAAATGATGTTATTGAAGCTTTCATGCTGCTTGGATTTGCATTATAGGCATCCAGTATAATTCTATTACTACCTTTCAGTATGTTCTGCGATCGATTATTTTTTGATTTATAAGAACTAATTCCCGCTTTGATTTGTTCTAGATTAAGATCAAAAAATTTTCCCAAGGCTACTGCAGCACCAATATTCGAAAAGTTATATTCACCATGAAGTTGGCTCTCAATTATTTTTTGCTCTAAAGTCAATGCCAGTGGATTATGATTTCTTTTTAAATATTTCACACAGCAATCTGCATCGGGATCTTCTCCATATGTAAAATGAGGGTTGTATGACATCCACTTTCTTTGAAGGGGATCATCTATATTCAAAATAATGGTTCCTCCAGTTTTGGTAAAATACTGATAAATCTCTGACTTGCCCTCAATGACTCCCTCAATTCCTCCAAAACCCTCCAAGTGGGCTTGACCAAAATTGGTGATCAATCCAATATCGGGCTGAGTCAATTGACATAAAAAATCGATTTCTTTTTTATGATTTGCACCCATCTCAACAATACCTATTTCTGTTTTTTCATCGAAGTCGAGCAAGGTAAGTGGAACGCCTATATGATTGTTTAAATTACCTCTAGTTGCTTTGGTTTTAAATTTTTTGGTCAAAACACAGCTAATTAACTCCTTTGTGGTAGTTTTCCCATTACTTCCTGTAAGCGCAATAATTTTAGTTTCTAATTTTTTTCTGTGATATTGTGCAATTTCTTGAAGCGATTTTAATGTATTATCGACAAGGATCAGCCGCTTATTTTTATTGGCTATTTCTGGTCGGTCTACCAAAGCATATTTTGCCCCTTTTTCAAGTGCAACTTCAGCAAACTCATTACCATCAAAATTTTCTCCTCTAAGGGCTATAAAAAAACAGTCTTTGATAACTTTACGACTATCAATTACTACCCCTGAGGAATCTTTAAAATAATCGTGGAGTTTAATTAAATTCATAAAAAAAAGGCATCTGAAATAGATGCCTTAATATGATTATCTCCCGCGTTTGTGTCTTGCGGTTTTTTTAATTCTAGTTTTTTGTCCTAATCTAGACATAGCACATCTAAAACCTATATAATCGGTTGCTATGTATTGAGGCAAATACCTCCGCTGCGCTGGATCAAGCCAGTAGGCACGGTCCTTCCAAGATCCTCCCTTGTAAACTCTAACCTCATCCGTAATTAGTGAAGTTCTACCTTTAGATTCGTCAATTTTTCTTTCAATAATTTTTCCTTCAATATCTTTCAAGACGTTAGGGTGATCAGGCGCATCATACATTCCTGCTGTTTCTGTTCTTCCATTAGGACTTGCATCATTAGGATCACTATACTTACGAGTAGATTCTTTATCCCCATCTCTATAATTTCGATTATCACTTTCAGAGAAATTTTGTCTTAGGAAAGTTTCTTCATCATCGATAGGAACTTTTTCCAATTCTCCAGGAAGTCTTTTCAGCATAACTTTTCCATTGGGAAGAGTATCATATATCAATTCGTCGGGAGAGAGTATGGTAGCTTTTCCATCTTCACCAATAGCATTTTTTAAATAGATATTACCTCTATAATAGTTAAAGTCATTTGCTTCATCATCAACTATTGGTCGGTAAACATCAGCTACCCATTCGGCTACGTTTCCTGCCATGTCGTATACTCCAAAATCATTGGGTGGATAACTCTTAACTTGGACTGTAATATCTCCACCATCATCTGACCACCCAGCAATTCCCCCATAGTCCCCTTTTCCAAATTTAAAGTTTGCCAATTGATCACCTTCGCTTCTTCTTTCACTTGATCGAGTGTATTCTCCCGACCAAGGATATTTCTTCTTTCCCCTGTATGTGTTATACTCTCTATCACCAACTAATGCTAATGCAGCATATTCCCATTCAGCCTCTGTAGGAAGTCTGTATGATGGGAGCAACACACCTTTAGAGACTCCCGCATAGACATTGACAGTTGCAGTATCTTTTTTCATGGTTCCTTTTTTACCCATTAAACTGTCTGATGCCATCAATCCACCATAAGAAGTCTCGGGTCTTTTAAGATAAGCCTCGGTACTGAAAGTACTATTGGAATTTACCACACCACCATCATTTTCACTATATCTAATATTTTTTTGGACGAAAGACTCTCTTTCCAAAATGAATTCATTAACCCTATTGGTTCTCCACTCAGAGAATTGGACTGCTTGTAACCAGTTAATCCCTACAACAGGATACTCTGCATAGGCAGGGTGTCTCAAATAGTTTGTAGTGAGTTCTTCCATATATCCTAGGGTATTTCTCCATACTAATGTATCTGGTAATGCCCCCTCATAAAGTTGCCTATAATCAGGATCACTTAATGGAAATACAGTTTCTAACCAATCCAAATATTCCATGTACATAAGGTTGGTAACTTCTGTTTCATCAATGTAAAAAGACATTACATGTTGTTGTGTAGGTGTGTTGTTCCAATCATGTAAAACATCATCCTGAACTTGACCTTTGGTGTAAGTTCCTCCTTCAATCAGAACTAATCCAGGACCATTTTCCTGATCCTCATACTCAATATTATATTGGAAACCACCATCTTTTGAATTAATGCCCCATCCTGTTGCACGGGACATATTATTTCTTCCTCCACAAGCCACAAACAGAAGGCCCAGAAAAGCAATAAAAATAAATTCATTTAAAAAACTAACTTTCATAAGATCAGTATATCTAATTTAATTGCAATATACTAATTATCTAAATCTTACTTAGTTAACAAGTACATCTTCCATTTATTTCTCAATAACGTTCAAAATCATGAAATATTATATGAGGCAGCTGAAATTTAATCTTTTAAAATTTTTAATAAGAACAATAGTCAAGTACAACAAATGAATTGATGTTACGTTATCAAGTTATGAAAACCAGAAAGATCAGATCATCTTGCCTACTGATTATATTTTTTATTTTCTTTTCTCTAGTAATAAAAATAAATGCCCAAGACCGAATCATTACTACCGGGGTACCTTTTTTGCTGATAACACCCGATGCTAGAGCTGCGGGTATGGGGGAGCTTGGGGTTGCCACCTCAGCCGATGCCTATGCACAGCAGTGGAATCCTGCGAAATACGTATTCTCTGAAAGTAGAAGTGGTATGGGTTTAAGTTATACCCCTTATTTGAGACAACTGGTAGATGATATTTTTTTGGGGAATTTGACCTATTTCAACAAAATTGACGAAAGGAGTGCATGGGCTGCGAGTTTCAAATATTTTAGTTATGGAAATGTACAGTTCAATAAAATGATGGCTGGAACTATAATTGACCAGGGTTCAAAAAGACCAAATGAAATAACATTGGATTTATCTTACTCCCTAAAACTGAGCGAAAAATTTGCAATGTCGGTAGCAGGAAGGTTCTTAAGGTCTGATTTAAAAATCCATACAGATATGGATGCTACTTCTGCAAATAGTTTGGGAGTAGATATTGCAGGTTTTTATCGTGGATCAACTTTTGATGTTGGAAAGATCGATGGATTGATGAGAGCGGGTTTCAATATTTCAAATATCGGACCTAGACTTAAGTATGATGAAGGAGGCCAAACAGATTTTATTCCTACCAACTTAAGAGTAGGGTCAGGATTGGATTTGATTTTTGATCCATCCAATACTTTAGGAATTTATTTAGAATTCTCCAAACTTTTGGTTCCAACACCTGTAGCTTACTATGACAAAAATAATATATTATTGGGCTATAGACAACCTGATGTAAACTTTTTTAACGGTATATTTAAATCATTAAATGATGCACCAGGGGGTATGCAAGAAGAATTGAAAGAAATAACTTTGGCTTTGGGTTTTGAATACCTCTTTGCTGAGACCTTGGCACTCAGAACAGGATACTTTAATGAAAGTGAAGAAAAAGGATCAAGACAATATATGACATTTGGTGCAGGTATAGAACTTAATGGAATGGTAATCGATATATCCTATCTTTTCTCCACTTCAAAAATTAGAAACCCTCTAGAAAACACCCTTAGGTTCTCTCTAAGCTTTAATTTTGATGGATCAGGAAATAATCAACCAACAGAAGAATTGACCTCAAATATACCCTAGTAAGCTTTGTTCATCAATTTCATAAATATATTTTTATCAAAAGGACATAATTCAGTAATTTTGATAAATATTTTGAATTTGATAATCGCTTCTTTTTGATGAAAAAAATTACTAAGTCTACCTATCTCAAATGGTATGAGGATATGTTCTTTTGGCGGAAGTTTGAAGATAAATTAGCCGCTGTATATATCCAACAAAAAGTTAGGGGATTTCTCCATCTTTACAACGGTCAAGAGGCCATATTGGCTGGTGCACTTCACGTTATGGAATTGGGAAAAGACAGAATGATTACTGCTTATAGAAATCATGTACAACCAATAGGTATGGGTGTAGATCCTAAGCGGGTGATGGCAGAGCTTTTTGGTAAGTCCTCAGGTACTTCCATGGGATTGGGGGGATCTATGCATATTTTTTCTAAGGAGCATAAATTTCACGGTGGACATGGTATTGTAGGTGGACAGATCCCTTTGGGTGCGGGGATGGCCTTTGGAGATAAGTATTTTAATAGAGACAACGTTACCCTTTGTTTTATGGGTGACGGAGCTGTCAGACAAGGTTCGCTACATGAGACACTCAATCTCGCCACTTTATGGCAGCTACCTGTGGTTTTTGTAGTAGAAAACAACGGATATGCTATGGGAACCTCAGTTGCTAGAACTGCTTCTCATCAAGAGATATGGAAATTAGGTTTAGGTTATGAAATGCCCTGTGGCCCTGTCGATGGAATGGATCCTGTTGCTGTGGCCAAAGGCTTGGACAAAGCCATTAAGTATGCCAGAGCTGGGAAAGGCCCTTCTTTTCTGGAAATGAAGACATACCGATACAGAGGACACTCCATGTCTGATGCTCAAAAATACAGAACCAAAGAAGAGGTTGATGAATACAGAAAAATTGATCCCATTACCCAAGTCAAAGAAATTATCTTAAAGAACAAGTACGCGACACAAAAACAGTTGGACGAGATTGATGCCAAGGTCAAGGCAGCGGTCTCTGAGTGTGAAAAATTTGCGGAGTCATCACCTTTTCCCGAAAAATCTGTTATGTATGATGCGGTATATGAGCAAAAAGATTATCCTTTTATAAAGCATAAATTAGACTAAAATGGCGGAATTGATAAATATGCCCCGTTTGAGTGATACCATGGAAGAGGGCACGGTGGCCAAATGGTACAAGAAAGTTGGTGACAAGGTCAAAGAAGGCGATATTCTTGCTGAGATTGAAACAGATAAAGCCACTATGGAATTCGAAGCTTTCCAAGAGGGAGAGCTGCTTCATATAGGAATTAAAGAAGGAGGGACAGCACCTGTGGATTCACTTCTAGCCATTATTGGAGATAAGGGAGAAGACATTGATCACATGATCGGAGTTACTACTGCTTCAAATGCTCAAACAGATGAATCATCCCAAACGCCACAATCTACTGAGCCTCAAAATGAAGCTACCGAATCTTATGACGAAAAAACAGCCATGCCCGAGGGTGTAGAGGTCATTACCATGCCCAGATTGAGCGACACCATGGAGGAAGGAACTGTTGCAAAGTGGAATAAAAAAGTAGGTGATCCAGTAAATGAAGGTGATATTTTGGCAGAGATAGAAACCGACAAAGCTACGATGGAGTTTGAATCTTTTTACTCGGGAACTTTACTTTATATTGGTCTTGAGGAGGGTCAATCGGCTGTTGTAGATTCAATTTTGGCTGCCATAGGAAAAGAAGGTACAGATATCGATGCTGTAAAATCGGCTATAATCGCTAATGATGCGAGGGAAAGTCAACCTGAGGAGCCCAAGGTTGAAGTCCTTGCACCAGAAGTAACAGAGGAAAAACCAACCACAAAACCAATCCCTGAAGATACTCAGTCTCCGGTTGTCGCCGATTTAAAACATAATGGTAGATTGATTGCCTCTCCACTGGCCAAAAAAATAGCTCAGGAAAAAGGTATCAGTCTCGAGCAAGTAAAAGGGTCCGGAGATGGTGGAAGAATCATCAAACGCGATATTGAAAATTTCAAAGCATCAGCGAGAGGATATTCAACTGCCTCTACACCCACAGGAGTGGAAAGCATAACTGAATTGGCCAACAGTTCCATGAGAAAGGCCATTGCCAAAAGATTATCTGCTTCCAAATTTTCTGCTCCTCATTATTATTTAGGGGTAGAGTTGGATATGGATAATGCCATTGCGTTCAGGCAACAATTCAACACATTGCCCGACACCAAAATTTCTTTTAATGATATTGTTCTGAAAGCCGTGGCTTTGGCTTTGAAAGAACACCCCCAGGTCAATTCTCAGTGGTTTGATGATAAGATTATTCAAAATCACCACGTACATTTAGGTGTGGCAGTTGCCGTTGACGACGGCCTTGTAGTTCCGGTACTCAAATTTACCGATGAGATTGACTTGAGACAAATTGGAGTAACCGTCAAAGATTTCGCTCTAAGGGCCAGAGACAAAAAATTGACCCCTGCCGAAATGGACGGTAGTACATTTACGGTTTCTAACTTGGGAATGTTTGGCATACAAGAGTTTACCTCCATCATCAATCAACCAAACTCGGCCATTCTTTCCGTAGGGGCAATTGAGAAAAAACCTGTAGTGAAAGAAAATTCAGTTGTCATAGGGAACACGATGAAGCTAACATTGGCTTGCGATCACAGAACGGTCGACGGGGCTGCAGGAGCACGGTTTTTAGAATCCCTAAGGCTTTATATTGAAAATCCCGTTAGACTTTTGGTATACTAACTAATCCTAGGTTTACTTATAAAATTAAAGCAAATGAAAACCCTTGTTGTTACAGGTGCCAGTAGGGGAGTGGGCTTTGAGATCTGTAATCAAGCTGCTGCCAAGGGTCATACTGTTATTGCTCTTTCCAGAAACATATCACCACTCATGGGGATTCCCAATGTTCGTCCCTTTTCGGTAGACCTGTCCAGTGAGTTGGAAGTAGTTGATTTTGTAAAACAAGTCAGCCACTCTTTTAAAAGTGTTGATGCACTGATCAACAATGCAGGAAGTATGATAAAGAAACCATTTTTGGAAATTACTTCCTCCGAGTTTGAAGCCGTTTTTAAGGTCAACGTTTTTGCTGTAGCAAGCCTTACTCGATTGATGCTACCCATGATGAATCACAAAGGGCACGTTCTCAATATCACCAGTATGGGAGGTGTTCAAGGAAGCGTTAAGTTCCCTGGCTTATCTGCCTATAGCAGCAGTAAAGGTGCATTGATCATACTTACGGAGCTTTTGGCCGAAGAGTTCAAAGAAAGTGGCCCCTCGTTTAATGCACTGGCCTTAGGTGCAGTTCAAACAGAAATGCTAGAGGAAGCTTTCCCAGGGTATCAAGCCCCCGTCACTGCAGTACAAATGGCAGATTATATCATTGATTTTGCATTTAACGGTCATCAGTTTTATAACGGGAAAGTGTTGCCCCTTTCCTCATCAACACCCTAAAAAACATGAAGGATCCGTTGAGTAATATTGAAAACTTTGTACCTCCAGCTTCGATTCCCCTGCTATCAAAATATCTTGTCCATTGGGAAGTAAACTTGGTCGTTACAAGAGAGCGGGTCACTAAACATGGAGATTTTAGAGCTTTGCCTAAAGGAGGACACCAGATTACCGTTAATGAGATGCCTAATCCCTACCGATTTTTAATCACTACAGTGCATGAAATTGCTCACTTACTCACTTACAAGAATTTCGGTTCGGACATTAAACCTCATGGAAAGGAATGGAAAAACACTTTCAGAAAAATCATGTTGCCCTTCCTTAGTCCTGAAATTTTTCCTCAGGAATTACTGAAAATTTTACAGTTACATTTTAGGAACCCCAAGGCATCTTCTGACACTGATACTAAATTGGCCCTAGTACTCTATAAATTTGACCCTGAGAATAAAAAAAACTATATTTTTGAATTAGAAGAGGGGTCAGTTTTTGAAATTCACAATGGAAGAAGATTTATCAGAGGTAAAAAGCGAATCAAAAGGTACGAGTGTAGAGAGAAGCATGGAAAAAGACTTTACCTTTTTAGTCCCCATGCCCAGGTAATCAAAATAGAATAAAATGTCTAAAAATCATTTTGCAATCATCATGGCCGGTGGGATCGGTTCTCGATTTTGGCCCTCCAGCACTCCTGACTTTCCCAAGCAATTCCACGATATGACTGGAGATGGAATTTCCTTGCTGCAAAGTACTTTTGGACGTTTAGAAAATTTTATTCCTTCTAGCAATATATATATCGTAACCCAAAAGCGTTATCAAAAAATTATTCTTGATCAATTAGGAGATAAATTGTTACCTACTCAGCTCATTTGTGAGCCTATTCGCCGAAATACAGCCCCATGCATATTGATGGCGAGCTTGAAAATAAAAAAGATCAATGCTGATGCTAAGGTCGTGATTTGTCCGAGTGATCATATTATTGACGATCAAAAGCTTTTCGAGCAAGACATGAAATTAGGAATAGAACATGCTGACGAAAAAAATCTGATTACTTTTGGTATTCATCCCAATTTTCCCGCCACAGGATTTGGCTATGTTGCTGTGGAAGAAAAACAAAAAGATTCTGGCTTGAAAAAGGTGATACGGTTTACCGAAAAACCTGATTCAGTTACTGCGCAAAGTTTTATCGATGACAAAAATTATTTTTGGAATTCTGGAATATTTGTTTGGTCTGCCACTGCTGTTTTAGAGGGTTTCAAAAAACATGCACCTATTCTTTATGATTTATTCTATAAGGGAAATGATCACCTGAATACTGAATTTGAAAAAGAATTTATTGCAAAAAACTATCCCTTGGCTGAAAATATTTCGGTGGACTATGCCTTGATGGAAAAATCAAATCATCTCTACCTAATTCCTGCTCGTTTTGACTGGGATGATTTGGGCAGTTGGAAATCAATTTACGATCGTCAACCAAAAGATACTTTAAAAAATGCTGTGGTCAATGCCAAATTGTATTCCGATAAGTCTGCCCGCAATTTTATCAAAACCGATTCCAACAAAAAGGTTGTTATTTCTGGGCTTGAGGATTTTATCATTATCGATACCGAGGATGCCTTAATGGTATGCCCAATGGATAAGAATCAAGAGGTAAAAGATATTTCTGTTAATGCCTTGAGGAAATTCAATCAAAATGAGGATTAATTTTCCTCCAGATAGACTTTTCGCACTTTTTTAAATAGGTCAGAGGAATAAATAAAATTTCCGACACTTTCGTTTTCTGTTTTAAAGACTTCTCGATTAGACCCTTCCCACCCTTTACGACCATCCTCTAAGAATAATACCTTTTCACCAATTTCTATAACTGAATTCATATCGTGCGTATTAATGACGGTGGTTATCTGATATTCCTTGGTAATCTCCTGAATCAGGTTGTCGATCAAGGTGGAGGTTTTGGGATCCAGCCCCGAATTAGGCTCGTCACAAAAGAGGTACTTGGGATTCATTACAACAGCCCTAGCAATTGCAACCCTTTTTTGCATCCCTCCAGAAATTTCAGAAGGAAGCTTTCTATTGGAGTTAACCAAGTTGACTCGGTTGATAACCTCATTGGCTCTGGAAAGCATTTCATCAGGACTTTTTTGGGTTAACATGCGCATTGGAAACATGATGTTTTCCTCTACTGTCATCGAATCGAATAGGGCACTGCCCTGAAAAACCATCCCCATTTCTTGTCTTAAAATACTTCTTTCTTTAGAATCCATCTTTTGTAGGGAGCGGTTTTCGAAAAAAATATTACCACTGTCTATGCCATATAAACCCAAGATACATTTGAGTAATACTGTTTTTCCTGAACCGCTTTGACCAATGATTAGATTGGTTTTCCCTTTTTCGAATTGGGTTGAAATATCTGTTAAGATGTTGTTCCCATCAAATGACTTACAAAGTTTTTCTACAACGATCATTAGGCAAGTAGTAATTGGGTTATGATATAATTGGTTACAATTATTAATACACTGGTCCAAACAAATGAGATAGTACTGGCTTTTCCAACCTCTAAGGCACCTCCTTTCAGAAAATAGCCATGGTAGGAGGGTACAGTAGCCAATATAAAAGCGAAAAAGCCGGTCTTGACAAATGCGTACCTAACATGATAGGGGATGAATTCTAATTGAATTCCCTCTATAAAGTCTGCACTAGAGCAAAAGCCACCGTAAATGGAGGCAACATAGCCACCGAAAATTCCCAAAAACATAGAAATGGTAATCACAAATGGGTAAAACATCATGGCAACGACTTTGGGAAAAATCAAATAATTGTATGTGTTGATTCCCATTACTTGTAATGCATCGATTTGCTCTGTAACCCTCATAGTTCCAAGACTTGAGGTAATGAATGAGCCTACTTTTCCAGCCATGATCACCGATATAAATGTGGGGGCAAACTCCAATATTACTGATTGACGGGTTGCAAAACCAATTAAATTTTTTGGTAAAAGCGGATTGGTGAGGTTTAATGCTGTTTGAATAGCTACTACTCCTCCCACAAAAAATGAGATAAATGAAATAATCCCAATCGATCCAACGATGAGGGAATCTATTTCTTTGATGATTAGCTCTTTCATTACACTCCAACGAGTGAAGCGTTTGAATACTTTTGAGAGCATTATAAAGTAGGCACCGATGTCTTGGAGAATAAGCATTTAGGCAAATTTACACAATTAACCAAAAGAAATACTGCGTTTGCTTCTCAAGTAAAGTTTAAATTTGATAGGTAATGGCATTGATATTCATTCCAGCCCCAACACTGGCAAAAAGAATAATATCTCCTTTCTTCAATGAATGCCCCTTGTAGTTTTGTTTGAGGACTAAATCAAATAGCGTTGGAACAGTAGCTACTGAACTATTGCCAAACTCCTCGATATTCATGGGGAGAATATCTTTTGGCATGGGTTTTTTGTAAAGCCTGTAAAATCTTTTTATTATGGCTTCATCCATTTTTTTATTGGCTTGGTGAATGAATATTTTCTTAAGATCATCAATAGCTACTTTTGGCTGATCGAAACACTGTTTCATAGCAGTAGGAACGTTATTCAAGGCAAATTCATATACTTTTCTCCCTTGCATTTTTATAAATTTATCACCGTTCATAATTTCACTGTTGTACGATTTCCCATAAAAAATAAAATCAGCCTCATTATCAGCGGTAAAGGTCAAGGTGCTGTGTGACAAAATACCACCTATTTCTTCAGATTCTTCCAGGACGGTGGCACCTGCTCCATCGGCATAAATCATAGAATCGCGGTCGAAAATATCAATTACTCTTGAAAGTGCATCGGCACCAATGACCAGGCACTTTTTGGCCATTCCTGCCTTAATAAAGGCATGGGCCTGGATCATCGCCTCTACCCACCCTGGACATCCAAACAAAATGTCATATGCGACACATTTTGGATTTTGAATTTTTAACTTGGCCTTTACCCTAGATGCTAAACTGGGCAGGGTATCGATTTGTTTACTGTCTCCTGTAATGTCACCAAAATTGTGGGCAACAATAATATAATCTAGGGTTTCAGGATCAACATTTGCATCTTCAATGGCTTTTTTTGCGGAAATGTGTGCAATGTCCGAAGTTTTCAATTCTGTTCGAATATATTTTCGCTCTTCAATTCCAGTGATCGAGTTGAATTTATCAATTATAGTTTGGTTGTCCAAATCGAATTTGGTTCCATGATTATCCAAAAAAGAGTGATCTAAAAAAGCTTTATTTTTTTGAACAACACTGGGGACAAAACAGCCACTACCTGTGATAATCTGACTCATAAAAACGATACAATAATACCTTTTTATTGAGGATAGTCTATAAATATTATTAATTGCGTATGATGCCCAAACAGAATGATATGTGTAAAGTTTTAATGAAAAAAGACATCAAACCTAAATAAATTAAGCATTTACATAATCTTTTATCGAGGTACAGCTACATATTAAATTACGATCTCCAAAGGCTTCATCGACTCTTCTTACTTGAGGCCAGAATTTATTATTAATGACAAAGCACAAGGGATAAGCCGCCTTTTGTCTTGTGTAAGGTAAATTCCAATCATCCGCAGTGAGCATACTTAGAGTATGTGGTGCATTTTTTAGCAATGCAATACTAGTTTGATCTCCAGAGTCAATCTCCATTCTGATTGAGATCATCGCGTCACAGAATCGGTCAATTTCCTCAAGGTTTTCACTTTCTGTGGGTTCGATCATCATGGTTCCCGCAACGGGAAATGATACGGTAGGTGCATGAAATCCGTAATCCATGAGTCGTTTGGCGATATCTATTACCTCGATATCATATTTCTTGAAGGGGCGACAATCGATAATCAATTCATGAGCTGTTCTTCCTTGGTCACCTGTATATAAAATGTCATATGCTCCCTCAAGACGTTTACTGATATAGTTAGCATTAAGGATAGCCATTTCTGTAGCTCTTTTTAATCCACTACCACCCAGCATTTCAATATACCCGTAGGAAATCAAACAGGCCATGGCCGATCCCCAAGGAGCGGCTGAAACAGTATCTTTTGATGTGCTTCCCCCCGTGTCAACTAAAGGATGTTGTGGTAAAAAGGCTGCAAGATGAGATGCCACGCAAATGGGGCCCACACCTGGACCTCCGCCTCCGTGAGGAATGGCAAATGTCTTATGTAAATTTAGGTGGCATACGTCTGCGCCTATTTCAGCAGGACTGGTCAGTCCCACTTGTGCGTTCATATTGGCACCATCCATGTAGACCTGTCCTCCAAATTGGTGGATTTTTGTGGTAATATCTTTTATGTTAGCTTCAAAAACACCGTGGGTGGAGGGATAGGTGATCATCAGTGCTGCCAAATTATCGCGATGCTCGTATGTTTTCTCTGAAAAATCTTTCCAATCAATATTTCCTAATTCATCGGTTTTGACGACCACTACTCTCATCCCTGCCATTACGGCCGAGGCGGGATTGGTTCCGTGGGCAGAGGAGGGAATCAAACAAATATTTCGATGGGACTCATTTCTGGACTCGTGGTAAGCTCTGATGACCATCAGTCCTGAATATTCCCCTTGTGCACCGGAGTTGGGTTGCAAAGAGGTAGCGTGGAACCCTGTAATTTCACTAAGTTGATTTTCCAAACGGTGAAGCATTTTGTGGTAGCCTTTAGCCTGTTCTTTAGGAACAAAAGGGTGTATACTTGACCATCTTGACCAGCTCAAAGGCAACATTTCAGTAGCGGCATTTAGTTTCATTGTACATGAGCCTAGTGAAATCATGGAGTGATTTAAGGACAGATCTTTACGCTCTAGACTTTTGATGTAACGCATCATTGCCGTCTCGGAATGGAAAGAGTTAAATATCTTATGGGTGAGATAACTACTGGTTCTCTTCTGGCCTTCGGGATAACGGTGATTTTCGATCTTCACCTTCCCAGTAATTTTTTTATGATGAACTACTTCTTCAAAAACATTCAATATTTTCAATAAGGCAACTTCGTCTGTGGTTTCATTGATGGCTATCCCAACTGAGTCTTCATTGATGTAGCGGAAATTGATTTCATTTTTTTCTGCTTCAGCTTTAACAGCATTCACATTGATTTTGATCTTCAGGGTATCAAAATAAAACTCGTTGAGTTGGGTTAGTCCCAGATCTACTAATTTTTTTTCTAGTTTGGCAGCATTCAAATGTATTCTTTTGGCAATTTTTTTGAGACCTTTGGGGCCATGATAGACGGCATACATTCCTGCCATAACGGCTAGTAATACCTGCGCAGTACATATGTTGGAGGTAGCTCGATCTCTTTTTATGTGTTGTTCACGGGTTTGAAGGGCCATCCTAAGCGCAGGATTATCGTCCAGATCTTTGGTTTGCCCGATGATGCGTCCGGGAATGTTTCTTTTATAACCTTCTTTAGTTGCAAAATAAGCAGCATGAGGTCCTCCATAACCAAGGGGTATGCCAAAACGTTGTGTGGTACCTACTACCACGTCTACCCCATAGGTACCGGGAGCCTCCAGTAAGGTTAAACTCAATAAATCGGCTGCAACAATGATTTTAAGGTCAAAAGTTTTTGCTTTTCCCACCATGACTGGCAAATCAATAATATTACCGTCTTTCCCAGGATATTGAAAAAAGGCAGCAAAATAAGAGGAATCAAAATCTGTGTTTTCGGCTTTTCCTATAACCAATTCAATCCCTAACGGAATTGCCCTGGTTTTTAGAACTGCCAGAGACTGAGGAAGTATGTCCTGTGACACGAACAATTTATTTGCATTGGCTTTTTTTTGATCTTTCCCCCTCACCGCATAGGCCAAACTCATTGCCTCTGCTACTGCTGTCGCTTCGTCCAAAAGTGATGCATTGGCCAACTCCATTCCCGTAAGGTCGCAAACCATACTTTGAAAGTTAAAAAGGGCTTCCAGCCTTCCCTGGGCAATTTCTGCCTGATAGGGAGTATAAGCAGTATACCAACCCGGATTTTCCAGTATGTTACGTTGAATTACTGAAGGGGTTACGGTGGGGTGGTAACCCAAACCGATATAGGTTTCAAACAATTGATTTTGATCTGAAAGTGCTCTTATCTCCTTTAGAAAACGATATTCTGTGATCCCTTCGCGCAAAGCAAGGGGTTTCTTCAATCTGATTTCTTCTGGTAGGGTTTGGGATAGTAATTCCTCGATTGAATCGACTTCTAAAGCCGTTAACATTTTAGAAATTTCCTCTTCCTTGGGGCCTATGTGACGAAATGCAAATTTATCTGACTGCATATGTTGAGAAGTTTAAACAAAATTAGTTGATAGATGTCCATCTTTTTTGCCTTCTTTGATTCATTTCTCCATTTTTTTTGAACAAAAATCTTAGTTATTAACACTTTACAGATACTTTTGTCTGGTGGCATGGATGAGTAAACTTTTTGACAACTACGTTAAATTCAACTTTCATGTGGGCTTAGCGGTTTTATCCCTCGCCAGTATTACCTCATTGGATTTCGGTATAAATCATAAATTCTACCATCAATTGATTTTTTTCACGGCTCCTTTTTTGGCCTATAATTTTATCAAGTTTCACAAGTTTTTTTTTGAGGGTGTAGAGCACAGGAGCAGAACGGTTGGATTTTTATTGGGCTTTTTTATTTTAGGTATTTTTCTCTTTTTAGTCCAAGGATTTTACCTACCCTCTTCCTCTTGGATCATTCTTTTTTTTACGCTTTTATTGGTATTGTTGTACGGTTTTCCTTTACCCGGGTTTAAGTTTAATTTTAGGGGATTTAAGGGACTTAAAATTCATTTGGTGGCATTGAGTTGGGTGCTGACCACTGTTTTTTTACCACTATCTTTGAGCGGACAAAGCTTTAACGAATTTTCGCTGGTTTATGGTCTTCAGCGCTACCTTTTTGTATTGGTAGCTACCTTGCCTTTTGAAATTCGAGACTTGAAATTAGACGATCCCAACCTTTCGACTTGGCCCCAAAAATGGGGGATTCAAAAAACCCAGTGGTTGGGGGGGCTATTTTTGTTGCTTTTTGTTTTTTTGGAGATATACCATTCCATTTCTTCAAATTTTTTGTTAGTTTTCGGCATGGCTATCTTATTGATGGGATTTGTCTTAAAATCAAAAGTAAATCAATCGAAATATTTTAGCAGCTTTTGGGTGGAGGGAGTTCCAATTTTATGGTTATTTTTAAAATATATAACTATTTAATATGCGAGTATTTTTATTTGTTTTTCTTTGGATAATCCAGCCACCCAAAGTAGAGGTGTTGGAAAAATCGCAATATTTGGCTTTGGTTGAAAAAGGATATACAATTATCGATGTCAGAACACCTGAGGAATACCATGAAGGTCATATCGAAGGAGCACAAAACATCAATGTTAAAACTGAGGCCTTTGTCACCGAAATTGAAAACCTTTCTAAATCCGATACGCTATTAATCTATTGCCGGTCGGGCAGGAGAAGCCTCTATGCCGCTCAGGTGATGGTCTCTATTGGCTTTCAAAAGATTTACGATCTGGAAGGGGGGTTTTTAAATTGGGAATCGGAGTAGGTCTAACCGGTAGACCTTGTAAGCGTATACTATTAAGGTTATAAGTCCTTAGCAGATAACAAACCTCACATTTATGGGTATTTATCATTTAGTCATAAAAACCCTAGTATAGATTTATAATCTAAATCAAACTATATTCAAAAAAGTTTATACCCAGGCTTGCACCAAGAATTTGTCCTACCACTATTGCCAGTAAAAACAGTATTGCTAGAGTAAGTATTACAATTACAAATAATTTCTTTCGTGATCGAACTTGTTTTTTTACAAGTAAACGTAACATCCAGAAAACCACTGCGAGTAAAAGGACGACAAAAATCTTTATAAACCATCGTAAAAAGTAAATCACAACGTTAAGGATCAGATTTTTTTCGTACATCCAGATCACAGTATCTGTATATGTTTTACCATTTCTTTGTCCAACAGCTTTTACAATGTTGTTTCCTTCTTGAAGCTCTATATCTTCCCAAACCAAGGTGGCATTTTCCCCTCTTTTACTCCCTTCAGACTTACCGTTTACAAATAGCTCCACATCACTAAGATTGGAGTAGACCTTAACTTTTATTTTATCTCTTTTACGAATTTTGAAGCGTGAATTTGTCAAGTGGATTACGGGTTTGGGGCTCCAGTTTGCTTTGTAGAAAAAGAAAACATCCTTTTTTGTTTTTCGGTCGTAAGAAACCATTCCTTTATCGTTCATTCCAATGGCATCTCCCTCGCGTCTGAAATGGGAGCCGAAATCGAACATATTCCAAATATAACTTCCCCATATATAATCCCGATCGTTGATTACCCTCCAATTTCCCTCGTGCACCGTGGTCTGGTATTCTTCCGGGTGCCATTTGTGAAATATTGGGAAAGGCCTACGAATTTTTTCTTCGTGATGCATTACACTTCCTCCGGCCCCGTATTCCGATACTCCAATTTTATAGCCTGGTTCCTCTTCGTGAATTTGGTCTAAAAAATCACCTAGTTTGTGTGGTTTAGTATAATACCAGCCGTAATACTGATTCCACGCAATCATTTCCGGAATTTTATGGAGTGGATCTTCACTTCGCCTCACAAAAGATGCGCCTACCGTATTTCGTGTTGGGTCTTCCACTTTTGCAAGCTTTTGTAGATCGTCAATAATTGCTGTCAAAACCGGATCGTTATCCATGCCAATTTCATTATATATTCCCCAAAATAATATGGATGGGTGATTAAAGTTCTGACGAATTAATTCTTGCAGTTGCTGATTGCTGTTTTTTCTAAATTCATCAGAATCCGAATATCCATCTTGATTGCTTCCTACAAACGGTATTTCCGCCCAAACGGTCATTCCTAATGAATCGGACAAAGCATAAAAAAACTCGGAATGCTGGTAGTGTGCCAGACGAATTCCATTAGCTCCCATTTCTGAAATAAGTTTCATGTCAAGCCTGTGATGCTTTTCTGATAAAGCAGAGCCTACTTTGGCAAAATCCTGATGCCGGCTGACTCCTTTTATCTTTAAATGCTCTCCGTTTAGGAAAAAACCTTTTTCTGGATCGGTGTGGAAATATCTTAAACCTAGTGGCTGAGTTATTTCATCAATTATTTTTCTACCCTCTTTTACCAATATCTGGACTGAATAGAGATAAGGGTCTTTTAGACCATTCCAAAGGTGTGGTTTGCTAATTACTACCGAATGATTTGTGTCTTTTGTTTCACCGGCATTGACCAAAATGTCTTTTTTTCCTTGATGAACAATTTTTCCAACAGCATCAGTTATGATTACTTCAAGCTCGATATTTGAGTTTGACGCTGATGCATTTGAAATTTTTGTTACAACAGCAACTTCGGCCTTTTCTTTAGTAATGTTATTCTGAAAAAGATAAACACCGGGTGAGGCAAAATCGAGTGGTGTAATGCAAACCTCCTCGGTTATTATAAGTTGTACCGGACGACAAATTCCCCCATAAATATTAAAATCTCCCCCCAAAGGTAGAACATCTTTTGTTTCAGAATTATCAACTTTTACTTCGATATAATTATCCTCTCCAAATTTTACATTCTTTGTGATTTCGAATGTAAAAGCAGAATAACCGCCACGATGCTCTCCCAAATGGACTCCGTTTATACTCACATTCGCAACGGTTTGAACTCCCTCAAATTTTAAAAAAAAACGCTTTCCTTTTAGGGTTCGATCTACAAAATAATTTTTGGTATAGATTCCTTCTCCCCTGAAATATATATAACCCTCCGCTGCGTCTTCGGTATTCCATGTATGAGGCAGATCAACCACTTGCTCTATCGA
>CETK01386712.1_pt1 | contig 21506 bp, 14 predicted proteins | sample 361431 | NCBI WGS metagenome assembly CETK01 (sample SAMEA2622452, study PRJEB7988) | marine metagenome | biome: marine biome (ENVO:00000447); feature: surface water layer (ENVO:00002042); material: "saline water (ENVO:00002010), including plankton (ENVO:xxxxxxxx)" | depth 5 m | reverse complement strand
CTTGAATGACTTGATCAATGTAATTAAAATCTATGGTACCGGGGATAATGTCTTCACCGATACCTTCCGTCATATAAGGCATTATTTCGTTTTTATCGAACTCTCCTGTCTCGAAATACTTCTTATAGACCGAACCGATTGAATCAATACCAATGACCTTAATATTGGAATTTTGTTCTTTTAAAAACTTACCGACTCCTGATATTGTGCCACCAGTTCCCATTCCAGCCACATAATGAGTTATCGCACCCTCGGTTTGTTCCCATATTTCGGGTCCTGTAGTTTCATAATGGGCCAATAAATTACTCTTATTATCGTACTGATTCGGATAAAAAGAATTAGATAGTTCCTTGCTCAATCGCTTAGCTACAGAATAATAACTTTCTGGATCTTCGGGTTCAACATTAGTCGGACATACAAGCACCTCAGCACCTAAAGCTCGTAAAATATCGATTTTAGATTGACTTTGTTTATCGGTAGTTGTAAAAATACATTTATACCCCTTGGCTATGGCTACCAAAGCAAGCCCCATACCCGTATTACCGGAAGTACCTTCAATAATCGTTCCGCCCGGTTTCAATAGTCCTTTTTCCTCAGCATCTTCTAACATCTTAATTGCAATGCGATCTTTAACACTATGTCCGGGGTTCATGTATTCAACTTTAGCCAATAACGATCCTAAACCCTGATACATATGCTGTAGTTGAACTATGGGCGTATTGCCAGCCGCATCAATAATTGATTTGTATATCATTTAGATAAAATTATTAAGATTGTATAGAAAATAACCATAGCTTTAAAGTTAAAGAATATAATGTAAGTAGATAGGTTTATTTACTTCTCTGAAATTTCAAACTAAACTGTTATAAATCAAATACAGCTGCCTTATGAATTATAAAAGAGAAATATTAACATCGTAGTATTGTATATTAATTTCGAATTTATAATATAATCGGCAAAAGAAGTTTTGCTTTTTATTTCTCAACAGTTAAATATTAAGTAGCCTTATGTTTATTGAGCAGACCAAACCTAAAGACTATGACTGTGGATATAATCTAGATCTTATGATGAAAGCACTACCTAGAATTAACAATTTGGCTGAAAAAGAAGCCTATGCGAAAAGGATCGTTGGGTTAATCAAGCAATCTCACCCTAACTGGGTTGATAGTAATGGAAAAAGTGAGCTTGCATGGGATTTTTTTTACAAACATGCTCCTTATGATCCGAATGATTTTGGTATAAAACATCCCTTCATACATGGCATCGAGGACGATGCTAGATAAGGAACATTATTAGTGATTTCGAAAAAAATTATGGTTATTCTTTATTAAGTTGTATTTTCAATTTATATTGAAAGTTCAACATAATAATTGGTTAATCATAAATCAATGCCAACACATCGGTTCAATTGGACAGCTTTCAGGGCATTTTTACATACTGTAATCGGTCAAAATAGCCTCATCACTGGCAAGCAAGAGTATGTCGCAATTAGCCTACCGACTGTCAAACAGACGAATTCTGGACTAGCTCAACGTTTAAATACCTCAAAGACTTCATTTTATTTATCTCATCCTGTAGAATCATTTACAATTGTAGGGGAGGGTGCTTTAGAACGCGTTAGTATAAGTGGAAACAATAGATTTCGTGAAACTTCCACATTGGGCAAACATCTTTTCAATAGAGTTCATCATTTTCACTCTTTTGATAAACCCTACCCCCTTCAATTACTTGGCGGGTTTTCATTTTTTAATACTCTAAATAAAGACTCAGAATGGACTGATTTTGAACCCTCACTCTTTCACTTACCAGAATGGACTATTGTGCAAACCAAAGATGAAGCCACATTGAGTTTAATAGAGCGAGTAAATGAATTTGAGACAGTGGATAATCTCATTAATAGGTTCCAAGTCAGACTTTATTCATGGAATGACTCAGCACCTTATGACTCCAATGGTGATTTAGAGTTACTATCTGCACTATCACAATCAAAGATAGATAGTTCATTAACCACTAACTCTCTGTCATTATATAAACAGCCCCGAAACTTAAGAGCTTTCACTGAATGGAAAAATATGATTGAGAAAGCAAAAAAATCGATTGATGTCAATGATTTAAAAAAAGTAGTTCTCGCAAGGAAAGTTACCCAATCACACTTACTGAAACCTAAAGCTGCTGATGTAATTTCAAATCTCGAACAACTTTATCCAGATTGTTTTGTGTTTTGCGTAAATCCTAAGGGCAAGTCTTATTTTATAGGTGCTACTCCAGAACGACTTGCACGTTTTACACCTACTCAAGTTCAAACTGAAAGTTTAGCTGGAAGTACTAAGCGAGGCAAGACCTACGAGGAGGATGATGACTTAGCGGGTAAACTATTAAATTCCAAAAAAGACCGTCTCGAACATCAGATAGTAATAGAAGCCATTGAAGAAGATTTGGTGCCTTATTCAGAGCATTTAGAGCACTCTAACTCACCTAGAGTAAAAAAACTACCAAATGTACAGCATCTTTACACACCAATATCAGCCGTGTTTAAAAAAGGTATATCCCGCACAAAGGTCCTTAAAAATCTTCATCCAACCCCTGCGGTAGGTGGTTTTCCAAGAAAAAAAGCTCTTGATTTTATCGAAAAAGAAGAATCATTTACCCGCGGCTGGTATGCATCCCCAATAGGTTGGATTAACTCACATGGAACGGGTGAATTTTATGTCGGTATACGAAGTGGGTTAATTGAGCAAGATACTGCTCATTTTTATGCAGGATGCGGTATTGTTAAAGATTCGGACCCGGAAAAAGAATGGCTGGAAACCGAACTCAAATTAAAACCTATGGTAGACGCAGTGCGCATGGCAACACCAGTACATGATGCTTCTAATTCGAAGGAACATTATGCAAAAGACCCTATCCTTTAGTTGGGCATCTTCGCTAATTAAGGAGTGCTATAAACAAGGTGTTAGAGATGCCGTTCTTTCCCCGGGTTCCCGAAATACTTCTCTTGTACTTGCACTTACTCATTTTCCAGGGATACGGTGTGTTGCTGTAATTGATGAACGATCTGCTGGCTTCATAGCCTTAGGGATGTCAAAAGTTTCCAAAAGACCCACACTTCTTTGCTGTACATCTGGAACAGCTGGAGCGAATTATTACCCTGCTATTATTGAGGCATATCAATCCTCGATACCACTCGTTGCCCTTACCGCCGATCGGCCAGCACACTTGCAACAGGTAGGAGCATCACAAACCATCCAACAAAAGAATCTATTTGGTTCTCATGTTTTAGATTTTATCCAGCTTCCAGAAATAGACAATAATAATAAAAAACAACTTCTTTCAAATGGAAAGAAAGAATTTTCGCGTGCAATTCAGTTGGCCTATTCAGGTGGACCTGTTCATGTGAACGCTCCTTTTAATAAACCTTTTGAACCTACGTTAGTACAGTTCAACGAATATATTAAGGACAGCAAAATATTAGTTTTAAAAGCGGAAAAAAATATTTCAAGCTCAGAACCTGACCTTCCAACTCATCGTATGGTGCGCCCTGAATTAGTTGGTATACCAACTAAAACTAAAGTAATATCCTCTACCGTTGAGGCTAATCTTTCTTCTGTTGACGACCCATTACACCATAGCCACTTATCAAAAGAAGTTAAGCGGATAATAAACCCCATGCAGGTACAGAATCTATATTCTGAGATGCACAGACCCCTAATTTTTATAGGCTCAGACCCTACTCCTTTTCAATGGTTTCGTCTGCTTCCTAAACTTGCGAAACATCCAAATGCCCGAATTATTTTAGAGGCTGGTGCATCTTTGTACGGTTGGGATTTTGAAGAATTAAACTTAGTTAATAGCAAAGTCATCTTGGGATGGGAAAAGTTGCTATATAATTCAAAAAATCTCACATCATCTCCATTTAATTCATTCGATGGGATTATTCGCTTAGGAAAGGAAGCGCTAAACCTCTCTTTGGCCCGTTTTTTTTCTGAGCATAAGCATCTGACTCAACTGCGGTTTATGACACATGAACCTTATGAGGATGTAATAGCCAGTCAACCTTATTTTATCACTCCAGAAGTAGCTTTTTCTTGGGTTGATTTACAAAATAAACATACTCAAGTTATTTTTAAAAAATGGCATAATGCATTAGATGAGCTAAATAAAGAATATTTAGAGCAATTGGCGCAGCATTTCATTCAAGGCAAAAATGATACACTTACTGATGGGGCTGTTTTTTATCGACTAAGTAAAATTCTTCCGTCATCCACTCCTATTTTTTTATCTAATTCTTATCCTGTTCGCGATCAAGCGTTATTTGCTCCAATGTGGGCGGTTGACAATCCCTTGATATCACAGCGTGGTGCAGCTGGAATAGATGGGATTAGTTCAACTGCTCTAGGAGTATCATTATCCTGCCAGCTACCCACAGCCGTTTTAACGGGTGATATTGCTTTTTTGTATGACATCAATGCCCTTTTATCCGCTAAGTTGATCACTAAACCATTGGTTATTTTTATTATTAATAATGGGGGTGGGAGTATTTTTAGTAGCCTTCCTGTTAAAAAAGCAGCTCCAGATAGTATGGATTGGTTTATAACCCCGCAACAAGTATCCATCGAATATCTTGCGCGAAGTTATGGACTAAACTATTCAAAGATTGTCAATCTAAATCAGCTTTGGGAAAACGATTGGGCTGAACAAATCCAAGAATTACTTAGGTTACATACTTCAAGCCATTCGAGTACCTTTGTGGAAGATGAGAAATATAATGGAGGTCCGGAAAAAATAAATCACGCCTTCCCTATGTCAATTAATAGCGCTTCGAATGTTCGAATTATTGAGTTTATCACCAATAGTGAAGTATCCATTGCTGAACGTAATGATTTTAGGAGGTAATATGAAAAAATATTACCAACAAGTGCGAGGGCTTCAATATTTTTACATTACACAAGGACATGGGAAACAGGATGTGGTGTTTTTGCATGGTTTTTTAGGCTCACATGCAATTTTTCTAGAAGGTTTATTAGAGACCGATTTAGTGCATACGCACCGGCTTGTTTTGATGGATTTACTCGGGCATGGAGCTACCGAGGGTGCTGAATTACACTACCGATTTTCAGCAAAAGAACAAGTAGCTGACTTGGTTTATTTTATACGCCATCATTGCCAAAAACCAGTCATTTTATGTGGATACAGTATGGGAGCACGACTTGCGCTTTCTTTAGCGATTCAGCATCCTAAATTGTGTAAGGGTTTAGTGCTTGAGAGTGGGCATTTTGGAATTTGTATGGAAACAGAGCGTCAAAGCAGGCAAAATCTGGATGCCCAACGAGCAGATGAAATAATGTCAGATTATTCCTCTTTTTTGCGTTATTGGGAAGATCTTTCACTATTTAATTCGCCCAATGCACGAATGCTCAATTCGGCCTATAAAGATATTCAAAAGAAGCAGCTACCCATCTGGATTACTAATAGTCTGTTAGGATTTGGAGCAGGAACCATGCCTTGTTTAGAGAATCACCTCCCTAAATTACGTATGCCCGTTCTACTTTTGGTGGGGGAAGATGATTCAAAATTTAAAGCGATTAATCAAAGAATGCATCTAATACTACCTTCTTCTTATCTTAACATTGTAAATGGAGCAGGCCATCGGGTTCACTGGGACTCTCCTAAAGCTTGGCAAAAAGAAATTGAACTTTTCATTTCCCTTATAACCATCCCTTAAAATTGTAAATCAAAAAGGACTATTTATGAGTACATGGACCCCTAAAAAAGCATATGAAGACATCACTTATGCCACCAGAAACGGTGTGGCGCGCATCGCTTTTAACCGTCCGGAGGTGCGTAATGCCTTTCGCCCAAAAACTGTTTTTGAATTATATGAAGCATTGCTAGATGCGAAAGAAGATAACAATATTGGTGTCATCTTACTTTCGGGTGAAGGTCCCTCACCAAAAGATGGGGGCTGGGCTTTTTGCTCTGGTGGTGATCAACGTGTGCGTGCAAAAACCGGATACAAAGCTGAAGATGGGATTCCCAGATTGAATATTTTGGAAGTTCAGCGACTTATCCGATTTATGCCAAAGGTGGTTATTGCTGTAGTACCTGGTTGGGCGGTAGGCGGTGGTCATAGTTTGCATGTAACATGCGACCTAACACTTGCTAGCCAAGAAAACGCTATCTTTAAACAAACTGATACCGATGTTGCAAGTTTTGATGGTGGATTTGGCTCAGCCTATCTTGCCAGACAAGTGGGACAAAAAAAAGCTCGGGAAATTTTTTTCTTAGGTAGAAACTATTCGGCTCAAGAAGCCCTCGAAATGGGAATGATTAATGCAGTAATACCTCATAATGTGCTTGAAAATACTGCTTATCAGTGGGCGCAAGAAATCTTACAAAAAAGCCCAACAGCCACTAAAATGGTTAAATTCGCCTTTAACCTAATAGATGATGGGCTAGTTGGCCAACAAGTTTTTTCAGGTGAGGCAACTCGACTAGCTTATATGACCGAAGAGGCTGGAGAAGGTAAAAATGCTTTTTTGGAGAAAAGAAAACCGAATTGGGAAAAGTTCAAACGCTCACCTTCTTAGTCAGAAACAGAACTCTCCACTTGTATTATTACCCTCCAAACACATCTTTCATTTTCGATAAGAAACCCTTTTCTTCTTCAGTTTGGTTGGAGATAGCAAAGTTATCATTCCCCTGCAAACTGTGAATAGCTGTACGCTCTTTATCGGTCAGTTTCTTTGGAATGTACACATTCAATCGAACATACTGATCTCCCTCTCCTGAACGATTCAATCCAATTATTCCCTTACCTCGCATTCTAAGCAGCTTTCCAGGTTGCGTACCTTCTTCTATGCGTAATTTGGCCTTACCCTTCAAAGTAGGTACTTCCAACTCCGCACCCAAAACTGCCTGAGGGACGGTTAGTGTGAGATCATAGTAAATATTATTTCCATCTCGCTTAAAGTACTCATGTGGAGTTTCTTGGATGAGTACAATTAGATCACCAGATGAACCACCACGACGACCAGCATTCCCCTGATCTCGGAGAGTCAGATAATTACCATCCGAAACACCCGATGGTATATTTACCTTTATTGTTTCTTCCCCATTTGTACGTCCTTCGCCCGAACATGAAGTACATTTGTTTCGGATAATCCGCCCTTCACCTTGACAGGTAGGACAGGCCTGAACATTCACCATTTGACCTAGCATAGTACGTGTAACTTGTCGCACTTCACCTAATCCATTACAGGTACTACAGGTTTCAAAATCTGAATCACTTGCCGCACCAGTGCCAGAACAAGTGTTACATATTAATTGCTTTTTTACTTTTAGTTTTTTTTCAGCGCCAAATGCTATTTCTTCTAAACTAAGTGGAATTCTAATTTTTAAATCTGACCCAGGAGTCCCTGGTTCTCTTCTGCGACCACGAGAACGACTCCTACCACCGCCACTAAAGATGTCTTCACCAAAAAAACCACCTCCAAAAATATCCCCAAAACGGCTAAAAATGTCTTCGACATCGAAATCCATATTACCACCACCAAAGCCACCTTGTCCACTAACGCCTGCATGACCAAATTGATCATATTGCGCTCTCTTTTGAGGATCCTGTAGTATCTCATAGGCCTCTGCAGCTTCCTTAAACCTATTTTCAGCATCGGCATCTCCTTTATTTCTGTCGGGATGATACTTCATTGCAAGTTTACGGTAAGCTTTTTTTAATTCGGCCTCACCTACCCCTTTTGAAACTCCCAATACTTCGTAATAGTCGCGTTTAGACATGAATTCTCTATTTATAGATGACTTGGTTTAGACTACTTTTATTCGCTGACAATGACTTTTGCATGTTTGATAACTCGATTGCCTATTTTGTATCCAGATTCTAGCACTTGTAGTACAGTATTGCTAGGGATTTTTGGGTCTTCAGAAGGTTGTCGTAACATTGCATCATGGAAATCTACATTAAAGGGTACTCGAGCCTGGTTAATTGGTTCAACGCCATACCGCTCGAAGAGTTGTTTAAATTTAGAAGCAACCATTTGCACACCTTGAAGAAAATTATCGTCGATTTTTGTGCTTGCAGAGGCCTCTAATGTACGGTTCATATCTTCTGCAATGGGAATAATCTCCTGTATAGCTTGGATACGTGCATCTTCAAACAAACTAATTCGTTCTCTTTGGACTCTCTTTCGCACATTCTCTAGCTCGGCTGCTTTACGGAGCAGGGTATCTTTTGTATTTGCTAGATCTATTTGTAATTGGCCTACTAGATCGAGTTCTTCCTCCCCATCAGCCTCGTCAGTATCTGCTTCATCTGTGGTAAGTTCAGTATTCAGATCTATTGCAGCGCTGCCTTCATCATCCGTTTTTGGTTCGATTGAATCTTTGTTAGCAGTTTGATTGCTAGTCGACTCATTACTACTTAAATCATTGTCTTGATTCATGTCTTCTTGAATGGAATCTTTAACGTTTTGTTTACTATTTTTATCTGTACTGTCTTTCATCTTATCTAAATTGTTTCCTTTATAAATATCCGTCTGCTTATTACCCAATGATTTTATCTATGGCTAATGAGTCTGTGGGGTTATATTTATTACATGAAGTTGGCAATTAGTATGCCAACCCAACTCAACTAAAATAAAATGACAAAGTTACTCTTTTATTTATACACATTCTGACAATTTTGGCAAAAAAAAAGCCCCTTCATATTCGAAGAGGCTTGAAATACTTAAATTTGCTCTAGCTTCTAAGCATAAACTTAAAAGGGAGCGTAAATTGGTTCAAATGCTAGTGGATCAACCGTAGGTATAGTCGCCCCATATTTGGCATTTAAAACTTTTATTATTTCATTAGCAAGCAGTGCTTGACCTCTAGGATTTGGATGGACAAAATCAGTTGAGAAGACACTATTGTACAATTCTGCTTGTGTTAATGAGAGTGGTACAAGACTAATCCCACCTGACATAAAGCCAAGAACTCCATCAGCCGCTTGTACTCCTGCATTCCCCATACCAATGGCGGCAGCAATTTGGGGTGATAACCCAAATAGATCAGCCATTATAGGATGTATGTCTACTAAATGTACATTGTCATTAGCACCTACTGCGGCGCTTATGGTAGCATTATATGCAAATGCATGACTCAAAATGTTTGCCTGTTCTGCTGCTGTCAAAGTATATTGATCAGCAAGTGGTACAGACACGCCAGGAACACTCCCATCCCCTTGTGGTACACCAATTGTAAATATTGCAGTCAGTGGAAAAATATCAGCGGGTATGCCTAGTGATGCTACGCCAGGTGATGCTTGACGCATACTAGCTATTCCCATAGCTGATAAATCGGTTAATGATTCGTCAGTAATAACGGGTGCATTTGCCACATCAGCGGTGAATGTAATTTTTCTCATCGCAGCTTCTTCAGCAGTAATCGCACCAGCTAGAACTACTTGATCTAATGCAGCATTGTATGCTCCATATGCTGCCACACTATTTAAGAAAGTTGCTGTAGGAGCATCAATAGAACCTGCTGGGAGTAGGTTTACACCTCCACTTAATTGAGTTGCCGCCTGAAAATATGGAAGTATGGTCCACGGCGCTACATTTATAATTATTCCATGAGCACCACTGGCTGTAAGAGCAGCTATTGATGCATTAATCGCTGCAGTAAATGTCGCAGGATCGGTCAATGCACCAGTATTGGTAGGATCATATCCATCTACAGAGCCTCCACCTAATGCATACCCCAAAAGATCATTTCCCCCAGGCCATAATGAGAAAAAAGTTGGACTACTTGCTGCAGCATCCCCTAATACGGTTGCTGTTGGTCCACTCATAAAAGCACCAAAGAGAGGATTTGCTTGTCCGTATCCTGCTACTCCCATGTCAATTGCTCTAATGCCAGGCACTGAGAAGTTATGTATTGGTGAGTTTGTGTTTAATGACACACCATCACCAGCTTCAGGTACAAGTGCATCACCCAATGAGCCTTGTCCTGTTGTTAAAAATGCCAACGCTGCATTCAAGTCAATTGCAGTCCTACCTGTACCCTTTTCAGATACAATATTTGGATAATTATATAGAACATTTGGGTCTACTTGTTGTAATTGTCTTGCTACAATAGTAGGGTACGCATTTTCTTGACCTGACTTAAAAAAGCCACCATCTTGATATCCCGCAGTCATGGAAGCACCCAGCCAAATAAAGTTTGAAGCATCTAATGTTCCCAAGGTTAGGTTAGATTCCGTCGTATTTGACTCTATCCAATCACTTGTAAGTGTATCTTCTGAACTACAATTAGCTAAAACAATTATAGCTAAAGCTAAAGTAGCGATGTGTTTTAATGTCTTAATACTATTCATGATTTAACTATCTGTTTAAAAGGTTTTCAAAATTAAGCTGGATATAATAAATGGCTCCAACATTTGGATTTGCAAATGAAGTTGTGTAACGCTCATTTAGAATATTAGATCCACCCATCTTTATACTAGCATTAAGTACTGGCAATGCATAAGATATTTGTGCATCTAAGGTTTGAAAATCTGGCATTATACCAGAACCAATAGATGACTGCCATAGATAAGCATCCTGCCATCTGTATGTCATGTTAAATCCAACTTTATCAGTCAGTTTTCTATTACTTAATGAGAAGTTATATCTCCACTCTGGCGTATTGAAAGCTACGTTATAAGTACGTTGTGTTAGGTCGTCTAAATCTTCAATTTTATTGTAAGTTGCATTACCAGATAATTTAAAGTTACCAAATAACATAAGATCAGCACTTAATCCAAAACCATATGTGTTAACATCTTCATCCATATTAGTATCATAACCATATCTCTGTAGACCAATACCTTGGCCACCACCCGCAACAAAGACTTGTTGCAATTCAGAGCTGTGTGCTACACCTTCTGATGTCGTGTACCCGGCAGGTATAGCTCCAGACCCAGTTAATCCACCAGCTATTGAATATGCCTGAGTAACATCAATTTCAGCACCGAAGTCTTGATAAGCACTATTGTAGTAATAAAGATCTAAAAATAGTTTGCCATCAAATAGAACACTTTTATACCCAACTTCAAAAGTAGTCACCTTTTCGGTTTTGTATTCCTTATAAGCATCAGTAGCTACAACTAAGTCGCTAACATTTCCACTAGCTTGTGCAGCTTGAACACTCTCAGTGGTATAAACTGTATTTTTGTCCAAATTGTATCTGTCAGCAATTAATTCATTTCGACCAAGGAGGCGACGGGTAACAACATCTAAATCAATATATTGATCTTGTGTAGTTGGCATTCTGAATCCTTTCTGAAAAGAAGCTCGAAGATTTTGGTTATTTGCAAACTCCCATACAGCAGACGCTCTGGGTGAAATTTGACCCTCAAAATTTTCGTTTTTATCGTATCTCATTGAAGTCTGTAGTTTTAGACTTTCTGTAAGATCTCTTGAAAGTTGTATATAACCACCATACTCATTGAAGGAAACCTCATCACCATTATCATCTAGTGCAAAAAGTGTACCTTCAGAATTGAGCGCAAAAGTTCTAAAATTAGCTCCTACCAAGATATTTGCAAACTTTATAGCATCACCAAAGTTATAACTGCCTTCATAGTGGTATAATGCTGATTTATCTAGGAATTTAGCTCCCCCCTCGGAGATAGCTTTATTTCTAAATTCATCCATGCTGGCTTTAAACACATCACTGTCAGCAGCAGGTTGTGCTGCATTAGCAACTGCTCTCGCAGCATTGTGAAGAGCATTGTAGTCTGTAGCATTAAACGTAATTCCTGTAGGATTGGCACCCGTAGTATTTCCACCCGTCAGATAATCAACATAGGCTCCAAAATAAGCCGGCAAATAATGTCGTTGATTGATAAGCGATGCTACAGTGTTTGCAGCATATGAGTTTCCAGAATTTTCTTGAGTTGTGTAAGCTCGAACAGAAAAATTTGAACCACGTAGTTCTAATTTACCAGTCCATATGCTTAGATCATCTAGAATAAATCGATCATTAGCAGTATAAACAGTATTTCCCAAACCAGCATTAAACTGAGCAATCGCCTCAATTTTATCATTCAATCTGTAATGTAATGCTGTACCTATTTTGATATTTTCAGCTGTATTATCAACGAATTCATTTTCTCTATATCCAGTAGGAGTAAATGCTCCATTTGCACCATTAGGTAATAAACTTCTAATAGCCATTAAAGAGCCTACTAAAGAAGGATCTGAAGCTGGATTATTTATAGTGATATCCGCAATTGTCCCAATATCGATAGCAAAATCACCGTAGGTATTGACCCCATCATAAACTCTGTTGACGTCCCTCATTCTTTCTGAATTATTTTGTATACCCTCTACGGTAGCACCACTTTGATCTCTATAATCTACACCAACAAAGTCTTGAGCATTCAACCATGTAGCACTTACTTTGAATGCAAATTTATTATTAATTGCTTGTGCATATCTAAACCCAGTATCCTGATATAAAGATGCCTCATGGTCAATACCATCCTGATGAGTTGTTCCAACCTTCGTACGAATATCTAATCCTTGATAATCGAAAGGACTTTTTGAGTTAAGCAACAGAATACCATTCATTGCATTAGGACCATACAGTGCTGATGCCGCCCCTGGTATTAATTCAACACTCTCTACATCTAACTCTGAAGCTCCTAAAATGTTTCCAATAGGAAAATTTAATCCCGGTGCTTGACCATCAACGCCGTCAAGTAACTGAACAAATCTAGTATTACCATTAGAACCAAACCCTCTAGCATTTACAGAACTGAAAGTGATACTTTGCGTACTAAAATCAACACCTTTTACGTTACGCAAAGCGTCATAAAAAGACGTTGCTGCAGTGTTTTTAATATCTAGTATATCCATCTTTTCAATAGAAACAGGAGACTTGAGAATTGATTCTTCAACTCGAGAAGCAGATACTACAAGATCAGCTCCAAAAAATACCTGTTCCTCCATCACCACTTGTATGTCTGATGCATTGTTGTCTTCTATAACTATTTCTTGTGTTTGAAAACCTATCATTGAAAATTCTAATATGATAGGTGGATCTATTTGTACTGTTAGGCTAAATTCACCATTCGAGTTAGTCGGAGTTCCTACAATTGTACCTTGTACAACAACATTAACTCCTGCTAATGGGTCTCCGTCAACGTCCAGTACTTGCCCTGAGACAGTTGTATTCATTTCTGGGTTGGAATTTATGGCATGTAGATTCGCTGAATTATATGCCAAAAAGACAACCGTTAACAGCATCATTTGCCGCAGCATTTTACTCATAATGATTCCTAATTAATTATGATTGGTAGTTATTTCAACTTTTACATGTGCTTAAAAAGTAAAAGAAGCAATCTGTAAATGTACATTCTGATAATTTACACATAAATGCAAGCGCTTCCAAAAAAGCATCTTATCATGTCAATAATAGTAAATAGTTTATAAATACACCTATTTTTTCGCAATTAATCCGTTGCATCATTCCTATCAGTTTCTCTATAATCATTCATGCTACTTCAGTATGCGAGATATTTCGACCTACTATCGCATCTATAAGCATTTATATCAATATCTTAGAACTCTAATTTAACATGCGTATTTTATTCGTTCACTGTTTCATTTTTTGCGTCACCATCAGTGCTTGTGATAAATCTAAACCCAATGATGATGATTATGTAGTAAATACCGGACAAGCATTGCCCAGTATTTCTTATTTAGCATTAGGTGACTCTTACACTATTGGAGAGGCAGTCGATTCTACCCAAAGTTGGCCTTTACAATTGGCTGATACCCTTCGCGAAGCCTACAATCTTCAAGTTAATAAACCTACAATTATAGCTACTACTGGCTGGACCACTAATGAATTACAGCGAGGAATCGAAGCAGCAGGTCTAGAAGAAAAATATGAGTTGATATCTCTACTAATAGGGGTTAATAATCAATATCGAGGGTATGAATTCAAACAATTTGAAGAAGAATATGAAACGTTAATTAAACAGGCGATTCAACATTCTGTATACGGAACATCAGGTATATTTGCCGTATCTATTCCCAACTACGGTGTCACTCCTTTTGGCCAAATAAGAGGAGAAGATGCGATCAGATCCGATTTGTTAGCTTATGACGCAAAAGCCAGAGAAATCTGCCAGCGTTTTGGCATCCCATTTTTTGATATTACCCCTATATCAGAACTTGCTAAAAATAATTCCAAGCTTATTGCCGAGGATCAATTGCATCCAAGCGGCCTTCAATACACAGAGTGGGTCCGCTCATTTTCTAGTCATGTAGCTGATCTCATTTCAATGTGGCCTCGATTTAGTAGATAATTAATTAAATCCCTACGATACAATAACTTGGAAACTACAGCAGATGCTTATTTAGTGATATTACTGCTGGTGAGTGCATCAACCAAATAGCCCCAAACATGTTCAGCTACTTTTATATGTCCTTCTTGGTTCGGATGAATTCGGTCTGGTAAGTTGAGTTCCGGTACACCCCCTACCCCCTCTAATACAAAAGGGATAAATAACACATCGTTCTGCTGGGCTAATTCCACATACATTTGTCGAAACTCAAGCGTATAATCAGCCCCTAAATTTGGGGGTACTTCCATACCTGCCAAGACGATTAGTGCTTGGGGAAATTTAGCTTTTACCTTATCTATAATACCCTGAAGATTGGATTTGGTTTGCTGTAAATTTAGACCCCTTAGCCCATCATTACCCCCTAATTCTAATAGAAAAATATCTACTCCTTGCTGTAGAACCCAATCAACTCTGCGAAGTCCTCCAGCCGAAGTTTCACCGCTAAGTCCAGCATTCACAACAGAATAATTTAACCCCAATGAATCGATTTTTTGCTGAATTAAAGCAGGAAAAGCTTTGTCTGGGTTTAATCCGTATCCGGCCGTTATACTATCCCCAAAGAATAAAATTTTTTCGGGGCTTTGCTGTGCTTGAACTCCCATGAAATTTTGTAGTATGATTAACAGTCCAACTATCCAAATGAAGCATTTTTCAATTGTACGAAGGTAGATTAAAAACATAAGAACTGTAATTAACAAATTGTGGTTATAGTCATATTATACTTTTAAGTACATAGTCGAAATATTGCATATAGAATAAAACTTTTAAAGCACATCTGAAGGACATAAAGTAAACTAGCTATAAATGGTATTACTTATCAGTAACATTTAAGTCAATAAACAACATTCCGGCGTTGGTAATAACTAAATTTTTCCGAAAATATTTAATTTTCAAATGAGTAAATCAGCAGCACTCCAAAAAGAGACTACCCTTTCTCCTATACTACAAATAGAGCATATAAATCGAAGCTTTAAAAGTGGTAGTTCGAATCTACATGTACTCAAAGACATTGTATTTAGTATATCAAAAGGAACTTCTTGTGCTATTGTTGGTCCGTCCGGTAGTGGAAAAACTACATTATTGGGAATTTGCGCGGGTTTGGACACCCCTGATTCAGGCAAAATACTGCTTAGCGGAACTATTCTTAGCGAGATGAATGAAGACCAGCGAGCGGATATTCGTAATAAAAAAGTAGGTTTTATTTTTCAAAACTTTCAACTCCTACCTACACTTACAGCACTTGAAAATGTAATGGTTCCCTTAGAATTGCGTGGTGGTGGTGGTGATGAAATTGAGCATAGAGCAATTGAACTGCTAACCAGTGTTGGCTTAAAAGATCGCTTAACGCACTACCCTTCTCAACTCTCCGGTGGTGAACAGCAGCGAGTTGCTATCGCTCGGGCCTTCATCAATGAACCCAGTGTACTCTTTGCAGATGAACCCACTGGTAATTTAGATGCTGAAACCGGTGACCAGGTTGAGGAATTACTTTTTAATCTAAATAAGGAGAAACAAACTACCTTAGTCATTGTGACTCATGACCTGCTACTTGCCCAGAAGTGCGAGCAAGAAATACGCTTGAGTCGAGGCGAAATAACCGAGCAGCGCATAGGGAACATCTACGAGCAAATGGACAGTAAAAAATTAATACCTCAGCAATGATGAGCAAACCTTCTTCAAATATTCTTTGGCTTATCAAAATGGCATGGCGCGAATCTAGAACTCACCGAGCTAAACTAGCATTGTTTCTCTTGGCTATTGTTATTGGAGTTGCCGCTCAGGTATCAATAAGTTCATTGCGAGATAATCTGACTCAGAGTATTGATAATCAATCTAAGGAGTTGCTAGGTGCTGACTTGGAAGTGCGACATACTGCCCCTTTCGACTCAGCTTTAAACGGATTTTTAGATAGCCGATTCGATAAAAGTGCCGATATGATTCGATTTGCTTCAATGGTGTCTGCTGATTCTGGATTTACTCGGCTTTCTCAAATATTTGCTTCTTCATCCACCTATCCTTTTTATGGTAGTATAAAAACCCAGCCAGCTCGAGCTTTTGAGACCTTTAAGCTTGGGATGGGCGCGTTAATTGATCAGAGTGTATTAGATCAATTTAATCTGAGTGTAGGTGATACATTAGCCATTGGCCTAGGTTCGTATCCCATTCTTGGAGGTATGCTGTCTGTACCTGGACAGGCACAAGCAGGATCTTTTTTTGGTCCTAGAATATTTATTCCCATCGACGGATTAAAAGAAACCGGGCTGTTACAGCGAGGTTCAAGGGTTGAGTATCTTCGTTACGTTACCTACCGTGATGATCAAAAACCAGAACAGATCCGGGCAGCATTGGATTCGCTACAAAATCTGAGTTCCTTTGGCTTCGATGATGTTGATGAGCGTCGTTCGGAAGTGAGCTCGGCCATTGAGCAGTTAAGCAACTTTTTAAATATAATAGGATTCATAGCATTATTGCTGGGCGGGCTTGGTATAGGTAGTTCAATGTTTGTATACATCAGGGAAAAAGTACCTCAGATTGCCATTCTTAAATGTGTTGGCGTCAAAGGTAAGGATGCTATACTAATTTTCTTATTTCAATCATTAGTTATGGGCGTGATTGGTGCCGTTTTAGGTGCTTTTACAGGGGTAATAATTCAACAAATATTACCCTTTTTAATTACTGATTTTCTACCAGTCGAATTACAATTATTTCTCTCTTGGCAATCGATCTTAGTGGGTACGGCTGTAGGAGTATTAGTCACCCTTTTATTTGCAGGATTACCACTAGTCGATTTAACGCAAATCTCCCCTCTTCAAACGCTTCGACGTAGTAGCATTACCAGAACTAACATTCTTAGCAGAAGGCGATATGCAATAATGATGCTAATATTATTAGGTGTCTGGGGATATGGCTTCTGGATGCTGGGTAGCGTTGAGGCCGCGTCTTGGTTCAGTTTTGGAGTAGTAGTCCTTTCAAGTGCATTAGTGCTCATTTCTCTAGGATTAATGAAATTGACCCGTACACTTATTCGTCCACGTTGGCCTTACGCAATTCGTCAAGGTCTATCCAATCTATATCGTCCTCAAAATCAAACCACTACTCTACTGCTTAGTTTCGGCTTGGGTATCACGCTTATAAGTTCACTCTACTTAACTCAAGATCTATTATTGAGTGCGCTGAACTTCTCTACCTCTGATGATATCCCAAACGTTGCGTTCTACGATATCCAAGCCGACCAAAATCATGGGGTAAATCAGGTAATCAGTGAACTCGGGTACGAAACACTTCAAAATGTACCAATTGTTACTATGCGCTTAGAAGCAATAGGAAATGCGAAAGTTACCCAGATTTTAGCCGATACCTCACGAAAAGCACGACGTTGGGCTCTTCAAAGAGAATATCGTTCAACCTATAGAGATTCACTCATTGAAACCGAAAAACTGAGTGAAGGTGAGTTTATTGGCCAATATGAGCTGAATATGGATAATCTCGCTAATGACTATGTACCAATAACTGTAAGCTCAGATCTTATGGATGATTTAGCAGCAACTATTGGTGATACTCTTCGTTGGGACGTACAAGGTATTACTATTTCTAGTACGATTGTGGGTATTCGTGAAGTTAGCTGGGATGAACCCCAGCCTAACTTCTTTGTGGTTTTCCCAGATGGAGTTCTTAATTATGCTCCTCAATTTTTTGCCACAACTGTGCGTACTTCGACCCGATCAGAGGCTCTGATCTTACAGCAACAAATTGTAAATCGATATCCAAATATCTCTGCCTTAGATATTGGTTTACTCATAGAGTCTTTTCGAGATTTCTTAAATCAAATTACATTTGTTATACAGTTTATTGGGCTTTTTAGCATTTTAACAGGGCTTATTGTTTTAGCGGGTGCTGCTGCAAGCTCTCGATTTCAAAGGCTAAAAGAAGCACAACTCTTGCGAGTATTGGGTGCTCAAAAACAAATTATTAAACGAATATTATTTATCGAATTTTTTGCAGTCGGTGGCCTGTCTTCCCTACTTGGTGTAGGCCTTTCACTTGGGGTTAGCTATTTGGTTGGATATTTCGTATTCGATTTAGTGCTTCAACCAAGTTGGGGTATACTATCTCTTGAAGTTCTTATTATCATAGGACTAGTGACCTTGGTAGGGGCTGCAAATTCAAGTATATCAGTTGACCATGAAAGAGCTTAAAAATACAATACAGTTAATAACTTAGGGTAATTTGAGTATGATCCGTTCCGATTTTGCCTAAATTCAAAAATGGAGAGTTCTGGATTGGAGAAGCTGATATGAGTTTGGGTAAATAGTAAAAAAAAGGCTTCCATCACGAAGCCTTTTTAAACTAACTACGGAGATCAATTTAGGATAATGAGGTCATATTTTAATTTTTATCCCAATTAATACATTTATTAAATTATTACTTTCTGAAATACTTTCTTGGATGGACACGCTTGAAAGTACATCCTGATATTCATATAGTATAGAACGGTCATTCCATTCAATATATTGTGTAGTTATATCCAGAAAAAAATCTCTACTTAGTGGTATTCCTATACCACCTGAATAAAGCCTACGAGTTTCATTAATTTGAACTGATTTAGAAGGTAGCAAACTAGAGCCCGCCCTTATTTCAGTACCGTTTTTAAACCGATACTGAGCGCCAATTCGGGTATTCATCACGGGCCGGTATCTTTGACCGATACTTTGTGTTATAATCTTTTCTTGATCTCGTAAAAAAACCACTTCATCAAAATCTAAACTCTTCTGGTCATAAGTTAGATCAATATTTGTCTTATTGTGGGATATAAAATCAATTGCAATACTTAGATCAAAACCTCTTAATTGATTTACAGCCAATCCTAAAGAGTACTTAGATGGGCGTGTTACCGCATAGGTAAATTCCCCTTCGAAGCTGTCAAAAAAATCTAATAAGTTGTCAAAGTTTGTAGTTATCATCGAACTATATTCCTCAGTAATCTCCATTTTAGATGGTAATGACCAAGATGCACCTAGATTTAGAAATTGCCCTATTTGGTATATAGCTCCTATTCTAGCCTCAATACCTAAAATATCGGAATCCAACTCATCAGTAAGCTGGATACTATTAATATCCGTACCATTCTCCCCATTTTCATCTTGTTCAATGAAATCACCGTCATAAAAATTGTCAAGATCTTCTTCCAAAATATTTCTACTAATATTATGTGAGGCCTCGTTTATACCTAAGGAGAAGCCGATATGAAGATTTTGCTTGAATTCGGTCCCCATAAAGAAAGCAAATTCTCTTGATCGGCCATTTTGCGTTAACTCGCTTTGCTGATACGTACCTGGGAAACCATTATCAAAGCCTATTCTAAGTATTGACTCAAGTTGAGTTTGTGCCTGGTCAATATAGTCAATGGCATAAGTTTCAAAAGCAATATTTCTATAGTCACTTGATTCGCCTTTGAATACATCGGTTATTGTACTCTGATTATTAAATGCGCTTGATCCTAGTGCTCTATTGTATAAGCTGTTTGTGTGAATTCCTCCACCAATGACCAGGCTTCCGACTCGAGTTGGTACTTTATATACTACTCCAATGTTATTAAAAATGTCATCTTTGGAATCTGATAATAACTCATTTCCTCTGAAAATTTGGTTGAATTCGGAGCGATTACTCATATATCCGAGGTTCAAATAACTACCCTTTATTAACGACATCCCTGCAGGATTGTCAATAAAACTTGCATATCCATTTTCCATGGCTACGGATGGCATAATTGCTGAGTTTGCGCTACCTAAATATTGCTGGGAGCTGAATAATTGGCTCAAACTACTATAACTCATTGGATCATAACCATCCTGGGCCATGGCAGTTGAAAAAATAAACGAAAGCATAAGCAGATTTATTAGACCAAGTAGCCTTTTTAGACCAAATCTATATTTATTCTTCTTCATGCTCCCCCTCTTGATGAACGACTAGATTTAGAGCGCCCAGTAGATTTTGACCCGCTTGAACTTGACCGTGTTGAACTTTTAACAGCGCTTGAGCTACGGTTAGAACTACTACTCGAAGATCGAACTGCGCTGGTACTACGGCTAGAGCTTCCGTTAGACCGACCTACACTCGAAGAAGATCTGCCTGTTGAACGACTTCCTGAACTACGGACTGTTCCTTTAGAATTACTACCACTGCTACTTGAAGATCGAACCGTCCGCCCTGTTGATTGGGTATTCCCTGTACTATTGTAAATGCTTCTGGATCGGGTAGATGAGGATGGCGTACTTTCCCAACCTAAGCGAGCATTTTTTGAAGCCGAACGAGTGTGTATGGCTCTTAAAGATGCATGTTTGCCAGTTCCCCTAGTTAATGCCGAATTGCTTGAACTGCTTAGCCCATAACGTCTTGCTCCACGTAGTTTGTCTGATGTGGTACTATTACTTGCTTGTTCAATGAAAACAGTGTTCCCGCCATAAGGTGAATATCCCCAATATGCTCTATGTCCATAATATCCATATCTGTAGGAATTAAATCCGTAATAGCCACTCCAACTGTAATAAAATGGATCATAAGGACTAAACCAAGACCAGCCACCATATCCACTCCATGCCCAATAAGAACTTGGACTCCAAGCGCTGTAGTATCCATAGTACCCTCCCCACCGTCCTACATGCAATCTCCACCAGCGCTTGGCATACCAATTATCCCAAAAATCACTATCAAACCAACTATCTCGATACCCTCGGTTATAACCACGGTTATATCCACGATCAAAGCCTTTCTCATATCCTTGATCGTAAGTAAAGTCATGACCATTCGCCTGAAAATTGCGTTCATAATTAGCAGAATTGATAACATCTATGTAATGCTCATCATACCATTGCTCAGCTTCATAGTCTTTATAGTAAATGCCTTGTTCGGTGAAATCTTTATAGTTTTTTTCATCTATTGTATTTGAAGTAGATCTATTTTGATCATAAAGTTTTTTACTATAATTCGGATTTGACGTTTGCTTAGAAGATGACCAATCATATCCCAAGGATGTTCGCTCATCATCGTCCCAAGAATAATATCCATTCTCTTTAACCTGTGTTGACCGATCTAGTTCATATGATAATTGCATCTGTGT
>CETK01031396.1_pt1 | contig 21541 bp, 18 predicted proteins | sample 361431 | NCBI WGS metagenome assembly CETK01 (sample SAMEA2622452, study PRJEB7988) | marine metagenome | biome: marine biome (ENVO:00000447); feature: surface water layer (ENVO:00002042); material: "saline water (ENVO:00002010), including plankton (ENVO:xxxxxxxx)" | depth 5 m | reverse complement strand
ATATCTGAATCATACGATATCGCTATATCAGATAAATTTAAAGTATTTATTAATGATTATTCTTCTTGTAAATTAACATCCGATATTTATACTTTTAAATTTTTTATCGTTGACAATGACCAACTTACTTTAGCAGAAAGATTAGATGTTGAAGACCTTTATATCGTATCTAGACAATTAAAAAACACACTGCGTAAATGTTTAAATACAAAGAAAATATTAAAATATCAAAGTCCTATTGATACTGATTTATATTTCAATAAACTTGATATTTTTCCTTCTTATCAAACAATAACACTTAATTGTGATAAAACATTGTATAATTTTAGATTAAGTGACCTCATTAACATGTGGTTAAAAGCACTCAAAAATACTGATAATTTATTTGTAAAACCCTTATATTTAAAAAATCCATATACTAATTTGGAATTTGAAAAATATAATTTGTATAATATATTCATCGCTATTCAATTCTCACCATATCATACCCCTTATTTAATACATTCGTTCATCAAAAATTACTGTAGTCTTAATGCTTTCACTGTTCATTCATATCCTACCCTTAAAGATAATGCTATACACACATATGTAGACAACGCACATAGTTATGAATTAATGGAAAGTATCAATAATATGATGCACGAATTTAAAAGAGAGGTAGATTATATTTATTTTCCAGACAATATATCATATAGTAGAAAAAAACGCGTGATTAAAAATTTAAAACCTATATTAAGAAATTATTTATATGGTAGTTACGGCTGTAATCCCTTAAAAAAAAGAGAAGCTTATGATGAAGCGAAAGTTTCTATAAAAGATTTTTTTAATATAAATCCTTATGATAATTTTACGTTACAAAATACTCCTCCTCCTCCACGAACTATGCCTCCTCCTCCTCCGGATGATCCTATATCACTAGCGATTAGAGAAAGAAGATCAAGGGTAAGAAGACTTTTTGAATATACACCAAATCCTTCTATCAGTTTTTCTATACCTTCATCCAATAATATTTTACCAGTAACTATAGAAGAAATAGTAGACAATATTACCGACGAAGAAACTTCTATTCCTGAACCACCTCCTACAAATACAAGATTACAAACTGTTAGACCTTATTCATTACAGTTATCCGCATTTTATCCAACTAGAGAAATTCCTAGAACACCTCCTAACAATAATTCCACTAATTCACAAGGAAATAATAGACAACAAACTGCTGTTAGACCTTATGGATTACAACTTTTTAGATAAAACATACTTAAATACATTTTTATAATATTCTGTATAATGTCTTGGGTATCCGATTCACCATTAAAATTTGTTTATTGGAAAGCAGCAGCAAGAGCACAATCTGCTATGTTAATGTGTCACGCTGCTAATATTGAATATTCTTGGGAAGAACCTCCTGAAGATTGGAAAAATGCAAAACAAAATTATCCATTTGGTCAATTACCTTGTTTGGTTCATCATAATAAAACCATCGCACAATCTGGTACTATGGCACGTTATTGTGCTCATTTAAGTTCACTTATGCCAGACGAAATTTTTAAACAACTAGATGCTGATATGCTTATGGAATTTTCTAATGATATTTATAACCTTTTCGCAAAAGCTAAATATGCTGGTGATGAGTTAGCACAACAAGTAGCTTGGACTAGAGTTAAAAGCAAACAATTGCCAGAAAAACTTGAATATCTTGTTAAATTTTTAGGCGATAAACCTTTCTTTTCTGGTGATGTTGTTCACGCTGGTGATGTTTCAATATTCTCTATTCTTAATCTTGCAATTGAAGCTGGTGTTGATTGGCGTGAAAAATTCCCTACACTTAGTGCGCATTATGATCGCGTTAAAAGCGTAGGTTCTATTGAAAAATATCTTGAAAATAAACCAAAACCTTATTTTGTAGCTGTATAATAATATTAATTATATCTTTGTTAATATTATTTAATCTTTGATGTTTAATTTATCTAACTCCTTTTTTCCATTTTCTGTATATATCACTTTATTTTTGAAATACTCTAATAATTCATCTAATGTTTGAACCTTATTCCCTTGTGTAAGTATAGAGCGAAAAAACCTACCCGGACCATTTTTATAATATGAATTCATATTCCAAGGAAAATTTGGACTTGAATATTTATTAATAAAAATTTTCTCCCATGGTAAAATTTCTTCATCAATACTTAGTCTATACTCTTTAAATATACTACTCTTCCAATCATTTTCCAAGTTAAACTGATAAATAGTATTCAGTCCCTTAGGCATAATTTTTTTTTCAAATAATGGTTCTGCTATTTTCAACCATTTTTTTACTATGTCAATTTTTTTAAATTCATCAATTGACATGTTTTTATCAATGTTTTTATTACCTTTTAAATATTCATACCACATCAAAAATCCTATAAACTTGCGTGTTTTGTTATCCACTCCCTTTACCTTTTTTGTACTCTTTCTTTTCTTTACCTTTGGTCTTTCTACATTTTTTTCTTCATCATCCTTTTTTTCATCATCAGCAGATGGTTTTTTATCATCATCACTATCACTATCACTTTCTTGAATCTCATCAACACTCTCATCATCTGAAAATACAAGTTTCAATTTTCTATTCCCCTTAACTATTTTTGAATCATTAATATTATCATAAATAGTATAATTTGTTATATGTTCTGAATGTGATGCTTCATCAATATCATTAATATATAATTTATCAAACATAGATTTTATAATAACTATTTCATCATCGTTTATTTTATATTCTACATTATCGAAATTTAAAAATACATCATTTTTTAATATATATTCTCTTATTTTTCCATATCTAACAATCTCATCTCCCAATTTAAGTTTATATAATATTTGATTCTCTTTCTTATCTTCTTCTTCCTCATATAATAAATTAAATTTTGGAATTACAAATTGACAAGTATCGCCACTTTTAAAACATCTTGGTTTTTCACAATCATTATCATTTAATCCTAGACATTGTATTAAATCGTCTGGAAAAATGTTTATATCCTCAATAATAGACCAATTTATATATCTACCATTAAATATTTCTTCTATTTCTTTTTGAATTGCACTTTTTTTCTCCCAATAACTTTGTGTTATATCATTTAAAATGTCAATTATATTCTTCTTCTTATCTTTATTTTCTTGTTTATTTATTAATATTTTGAACAAATTGCGATACATAGAATAGAAATTACTTTCTAATTTTAGTTTTTTCATAATTTTCTCTCTCTCATCGTCTTTTTCTGGATATTTTTCAAATATTTTTCTATCTACTTCATATTCTTTTAATTCATAATCAATATCTTTTTTATTATCTTCTATGCGTTGCGGTTTTACAGGTATAATTTGATTATATTTTGTTCTTATTCCTATTATCATACTTTCATTTCCATATTTACTTATAACATTTCTTTTAATTTCATCATCCAAAGTAATACCATAATTCCTTATATTTTCTTCTGTTTGATCTTTATTTAATAAATTATCACCATTATTTGTTGTTACATATTCATGATATAAACTAGGTTCTGGTCCATTTATCAATAATGATGATGGTGCACAAGGTAAAATAAATTTATTTTCCATTACTACTGCTATTACTTGCCAATCTTCATTATATAATTGTTTTAATACTTTTTTTCCATTTATCTTGTATTCATCCTTTTTGTCACTATCTAACAATTTATTTAAAGTTTTATTTTCTTCAAAAATATTATTTATTCCTTTCTTTGCTTTACATAATGTATCTGTTTGAATAATAATTTCATTTATCACATCTCTAAATCTTGATTCTGTCCTTTTTGAATATCTTAACTGTTTATCAAAAAACATTTTTACAATAGGCCATTTATTATTAGATCTTGCCTTAGGTCTTTTTATCATATAAATAGGCTCATACATATTATTTTCTGTATATAAAATCACAGTAGGTTTATTTTTATCATATGTTGTTTTGAAAAAATTATTATTTGGACATATAATATCTATTTTGTTTAAAAAATCATCTTTTGGTTTTTTTAAAATTATTAAATTGATACCTTCATCAAAAAAAGCACCACCTTCACTTATAGGTGTTGTTATTATATCCCAAAAAATTTCATGTGCTTTTGTATCTCTCGCACCCCCACCACGAACAAATTTTATAAAATTAACAATAGCATCTTCAACTTTCCCATTTCCTATTTTAAACATTTGATATAAATTTCCTTTATTCATAGATACAAAATTTTTTATCGTTTTTTTACCTTCATCACTTGTCGTAATTCTTTTTTTATAATCTTCAATATATTTTTGATCATTTATATATGGCGGATCAAATTTTAACCAACCTTGTATAATAAGAACTTGTGCTATTCCTTCATCGCCTGTGACTAAATTTCCTGTAATTTTCTCTTCTTTATAATCTTTTCCATTTTTTACTGTAGTCCTATAATATTTATAAATATTTCCTATATTTGTAAGAATATCATTTTCTTTCATTCCTAATCTTATCAATATCCACTTTTTTTCTGGTAATTTTGTATTGCCTTTTTCTTTGAACTTAGCAATTTTCACATTATCATAATCAAATAATTCTTGAACCGCTGATGGTAAATAACCTAATTGACCAGGAAATTTTAAAGGAAATGTTTGTATTACAGGAATACTCATATATTCAATTGTTTTACGTTTTTCTGATATTGTCGCGTTATCATCATTAACACTATTGTCATCGCTATCTTTATCACTTTTATTACAATAATTATATTCTTTTTCTCTCATATTACCTTTTTTTGGTTTTTTCCTTCCTCTTTCAAAACCATCTCCCAAAACTTCCATACTTAACGAATCATAAAATTTATGTCCTTTTGGATGATTTTTATAATCAATACCTACACCCGGTATATCACCTTTTTTCTCTCCATTTTTTCTTTGAAATGATTGCGGCGCGGTTTCCCAATATTTATATCCTTCTTTTTTATTATCATCTGGTTTTTCCCAATCTTTTGGTTCATAATCTGTTCTAGGTGAATTAAAACAACAAGGAATGCATATATCTTCTTCTCCTTTTCCATCTTCTTTTGTAACATTTTTTCTTGACCACCCAGGATAATGAGGTTTATAAAGGAAATTATTGCCAGTAATTTGTTCATGATATTTTTTATCTGTAAATTCAAAAATTCTTTTTTTATTAGAAGGTTGTTCTTTATCACGTATTAAGGCATCCCATCCGCCACATTCACCATCATTAATTTGTTGAAACGATAGACTTCTACCATTTGGAGCTTTCTTATCACTAAGGCACCAAAAACGAGGACATATATAATGATTACCTTTTTCAGTTGTAATATGTTCATCATATGATCTTGAACCAAGTTCTTTATCTAATTTATCAATATGTTTCAATTCATCATTTGTTACTAATACAGGTGTTCTTCTATATTGAGCTGGACAACTCTTTGCGAAAGAAAACATCTTTCCTTTTCTTTTTGCCCATAAATAAGGTTCTGCTTTTTTAATTTTATTGATAAAATAATTATTGGAACCACTTACCCTAATATTTTCCAAATTTCCATATACCTCTTCTTCTTCTTCTTCTTCCTCTTCATCAGACTCTGAATCGCTACTACCTCCTCCACCCTGTTCATCATCACTATCCTCTTCGTTCATCCAATCTTCGTCATCACTATCACTATCACTTCCTTCATCGTCAATGCCAGCATAAGCGGATTCATCCTTGATTTTATTTGTGTCAAGAGTCTTCTTCGCTTCCTTTTGTTCAACTGAATTTACAGGATCTTGTTCATTATTAATATTTATTATTAACTTTTTCTTTTTTTTTTCATAGCCAAATGTTTTTTTTAATAATTTTTTAGCCTCTTTATTTGTAGTATTCAAAAAATTATGATATAGATAAGTTGTATAAATATCTATATGGTTTAAATAGTTATAATGGTTTATATTTTCATACTCTATTATTGTATTCTTTAAATCTTTTGATAAAGTTACTTTAAATCCAGGACTATCTCTAATTTCTATTTTCTTTGATGAATAAACAGTTAAATTCAAAGCTAAATTTTCTTTGCTTCTTTTAATTTCTTCTACTGCTTCATCTTTATCTTTAACAAAGTTATTATCAATTAATAAATCTATTAATTCTTTATCACCTTCAACACTTTGTCCATATTCACGCATATAATTAATTATATATGCTTCCTTCGCTTGAGCTTTTTTGTATGAACTAACCTTCTTATAATAAAATAAGACTTCACCTTTAGTTTTAAAATTAGTTTTATAAGTTTGATAAATTTGAGATATAGCAAAATGGAAATACCTCATTGTAAAATCTTCCCTCTTTAAAAATCCTTTAAAAACATAACGATATTTCATATTTTTAATTTCAATATTGTCGTCTGTTAATTTGTTAAATAATGGATATTCAAATCCACTTTTCTTTATGAATTTATTTATTGGACTAAGTATAAATTCATTTATTTGGTTGTTTATAAATTCTTCCAGTTTTTCTTTGCTCTTGTTAATATTTTCAATTTTAATATTAATACTTCCATCTGGATAAAGTTCGCAATACATTTCTATTTTTTCAACAATAATATATATTCCAACGCATTTATTCAAAGCTAATCGTTTATCAATATTTTTTATTTTAAAATTTCTATTATTATTATTAACATATAAAGATGGTAATTTTAAACCATTTTTTGAGATATATTTTCCTGTATACAGTCTAAATATATCTCCTCTTCTTTTTCCTGGATTAAACTTAAGCATTGGCATTTGTTTTTCGCTATGAAGTATTTTAAATATCAAATCCATTGGTATTTTTATATTATCTATCACATGAATCGTTAAATTTATATATGTTATATTTCCTTGTTCTTTTTTATCTTTTTCATAAAAAAAGTCATAAAAGTGATCTATTTTTTTGTATTCTTTATTCCAGTTATTCAATTTTTCCTGTGGTATTTTATCATCGTGTTCATACCCATGAATCCCTCTTAAAAATAATTTTGGGAAATATATTTGCAAAATATATCTATAAAAATCAATAGGTCTTTCTATTTTATCCATACTTTTATCAAATATTATACTACCAATATCTTTTGCTGTACAAAAATAAATTTTATTATCCTTATCAGGATTCAAATATTCGAACAATAGTTTTTTACCAGAATACTTTATTAAATTTTTATTATTATCTTGATCAAATAAAAATGTATCCCACGTTTCTTTTCCACTTTCATCTCTATTTTCACCATTTTTATTAATTAGTTTTAATGGATTTGTTAAGAAAGCATAATCATTTTTATAAAATATAGAATGTCCTAATGGTATTTCATATTCTTTATTTTTATTACCAAATTCTTTTTTGAAAGTATCATATTTGAATTTCTTTTCATTTAGAATTATAGACTCGCCACGATTTTGTTTTAATACGTTTATATCTTTGGTATCTAAAGTATTAAACTTTCCTCTACTTTTTATTAATTCTTTGAAGATTTTTTCATCTGATAAATTTTTTGATATTTTTGTAAATAAATATATACTATCAATACTTACATCTAAATTATGAGCTATAATTATTTTTTCTTTAATAGCATCAATTGTGTCATCATATCTAATATTTTCAATTACTATTTCTTCTTCATCTTTTAGTTCATTATATGCTACACGTTTAATTAATAAAGACATATATATAAATAAATGATTATATATATGTTTAAATGAGTATAAATATAATTGCTGCTATGGCTAAAAATAGAGTTATTGGAATTGAAGGACAACTTCCTTGGAATATACCACAAGACCTTAAATATTTTAAAAGATTAACTTCTGGAAATAATTCAGCTATTGTAATGGGGCGTAAAACTTGGGATAGTTTACCAATAAAACCATTACCAAATAGACGCAACTTTGTATTAACACAAAATAATTTTCATACAACATTTCCGGATGGTTTAGTATTAAAAGAACCAGATGATGTTATAAGATTAAAAAAAATTTATAGTGATATATGGATTATTGGAGGTCAATCAATATACGAACAATATATAGAAAAACCATATATTGATAAATTATATTTAACAGAAATAGATGATATATTTGAAGGTGATACATATTTTCCTGAAATACCAAGTTATTTTCATAAAACAATTCAAGGGAAAGCATCATTTTTTAAAAAAAATGCCTTAGAATTTTCATCATTCAATATGAACATGTATAGCAATTGTGATTTACCATGGAAGAGAAATAATGAAAACTTATAAATCGTAATAAGGATTGTCGGTAATTTTCATACTACAATAAGATGTTGGATTTTCTTTGTAGTTAATTGGATTATATAGATTTTTTTTAACAGCTTCTTTTAAAATAAATTTGAAATTGTTCCAGAATTCTGTTGTATGTCCTATTGATTCTGTTGCTATATGTGATAATTCGTGCAACGCAACAAACGTTAAAGTATTTTCATCTATTAATGATTGTCCATGTTTTTTCTTTGTAACACAAAATGCTAATTTTTCACCTTTGTTTTCTGAATAAGCTGTGTATTTGCTTGTTGGCAATATTTCGTATATTTTTTTTGGTTTGAAACCTTTCACCAGTCGTTTAACATTTTCTCTTTCGGGATATTTAACTTTCATATGTTCAACTAATATTTTCAATTTATTGGTTACTCTTGCTAAAAGATCTGCTACCAATTGAATTTTACTACGTTCCCTTACGCAATATTTATTGCCATCAACATCAGATACAATACATCTTAAATTAAAAGTATCCGATTCCTGATATATTTTCAAACACATTAATAACACAAATCCCATAATGATATATCCAAATACATTTACATCTAATTTCATTTATATATTATTGCTAAAAATATTAATTAACATAGAATAATTAATATTTATTGACTAGATTCACCAATTTCCAATGGTCTTCTAAAAGGATCACCCGTAATTGTTGAAGAGTTCCAAGGACCTACGTCTAATTTTGGATTAGGTGGTTCACTTCTCAATTGTAAGTTAGCATTTCTTAAACTTTGTCCTACGGTATTAATACCTATATGATGACCTGCTTTTAATAAACTTACGTTCATTAAATCACCAGCACCAGATGGATTCAATTTTGAGAATTCACTATTATTATCTCTTGGTAATAGTTCTTTTGGATCTACAACTTGTTGCTTAGCGCAACTTGGAGGTAACCCATAAGTATCAGTGTTCATACCATCAGCATTTCCATAGTCAGTATTATCACCTTGAGGATGTGCTGGTTGATAATTATCTGCACCGCCATCTACCGATGGACCTTGCTGTCCTCCTTGTTCTGGGGCAGCATCTTTTTCCACACGAACATCGTTAGCCATACCACTTAAAGTAAGACCTTTACCTCTTGAATAATTGTATAACGCGTAACCTAAAGCTAGGGCTGCTATTAACATAACAATCTTGTTTTTTGTCAATTGCTTTAATAGTGATTGAAGCGACTTTAACATTATATAAATTTAGGATATAAAATATTTTTATAAATTTTCTACTTTTCGCTAAATAAAAATTCCTCTTCGTCACTTTCATCCTCAGAAAAATCCATTTCATCTAACAAATATTGTTTTTTAATTTCTTTCACTGTTAAATATGCCTTAATAGCTTCCATCCTTGCTTTTTTAGCCTTTTCCCTAGCTTTCTTATAAATTTCTAAATATACTTCATTCGGTTTTTTTAATTCAACAACTTGTTCTTCTTTGGGTATTTCCAAATTAATTTCAGAAATTTCATTATTATTGTCATTTTTTACTAAAGTATTAACATTTTCCTGAGTTTTTTCATTGTTATCAATATCATTCTCTTCCTTTTTTACTACTAAAATTTTTTCAGGTGTTTCATTTATAATAGTTGTATTTACAATCCCTTCATCTTCATCTTCCTCTTCCTCTTGATCTTCCTCTTCATCTTCTTCATGATAATCTCCTTTTACTGATGTTATTTCATTATATTCGCTATTTGATTTTTTATTTAATTGTATTAAACATTTATTGAATAATTCTTTTTCTTTTATTACCATAACCTGTCTCACATTTAATTCCAAATGAAAATATGTAGGACTAAATTTTAATCCTCCTAATTGTAAAATAGTTATCAAATTTGAATCGCCTACTATAGAATCAATTGATAATTCATTTTCTTCATTATCATACACGCTAACTGCTCTTGAATATGTTTTAATATTTTTTGGAAAATAAGTACGAACTAAATATTTCTTCTTATAGGATTTAATTATAGGCATCCAATTATGTTCTATATCATCTAATGTCAATTCGTCATCATCATCTCCACCAAACCAAGTTTCTCTTTTTTCATATATCAATTTTTGAACTTTTTTCTCTAAATTTTGTATCCAATTTAGAAATGTATAGTCATGGTCTGTAAATAACAAATCAGTATAAATTTGTTTATTTGTTTTATGAACGCCTTTTTTACATTTACATTTTGGCGTTTGAAAGATAACCGGACCTTCATGTAAAGATATATTTGCGATATATGCGTTTCCTCCTTGTATTGCCTTAGGTGTATGTAATATTAATTTTTCAAAATTTTCATTTATATCTACTATATTTTGCATAATTATATGTAATATGTGGAATTTCTTTTTAATATTAAATAATAATAATGATTAATAAAGATATTCTTATTGAAGAATGTATTTCACTTATAAAAAGACCCGATCTTAAAAAAGAAATTATAGCTGTTTTTAGACCTATTATTGATTTACTATTGAAAGAAATATATCCATATATTTATTTAGCATTAATATTGGTAGTTATATCTTTTTTATTAATTTTAGGAATATTTATTATTCTCATGCGTTTAAGATTTTTTACAAATAAAAACTTTATAAAATAAATTAATTTCTTATTATTTTATATAATGCCAAAAAGTCGTAGTAGAAGTAGACGTTCTCGTAGAACAAGAAGAAGAAGCAGTAGTCGTAGAAGAAGAGGTGGTAATGTTTTACAAACTGCTTTATTGCCAGCTAGTTTAGTTGCTGCTGTTATCGCAACCAAAGGTAAAAAAAAACTTATCGGTGGTCGCAGACGCAAAAGTCGTCGCAGAAGCAGAAGTCGTAGACGCAGAAGTCGTAGACGCAGACGTTAAATATTAATTTACAGATAATATTAATATTTAATTTATTTTTATAAAATATAATGAGTACAGAATTTCAGCAAAATATTAAATCTTGGGTTGAAATCGATAATCAAATCAAGAAAATGACTGACACAGTAAAAGAATTGAGAGAAAGAAGAAATAACATTCAAGACCATATTACTAGTTACGCTGAAGAAAATCAATTAGATAATGCTATTATTGAAATTTCAGATGGTTCGTTAAGATTTAATAATTACAAACAATCCGCACCATTAACATTTAAATACATACAAAAATGTTTAAATGAATGTATTAGTGATGAAGATACTGTTGATAAATTAATGAATTACATCAAAGAAAAAAGAGAATTTAAATATCAAAATGGTATAAAAAGAAGTTATAAATAAATTATAATGCACACACAAAAGCAGTGGGATAATTTTTGTAAAAAACAAAAAGAAATAAGAGAAAGAGAGAAAATCAATCACTTTCATAAATGGGTAAATACTAACGATAACGAAAAAAAACTTTTTATTTTATTAGATCAAATCAATATTGCTTTTAAAGATAGTGAATACAAATTTAAAGATAAAAAAGAATTTAAAGATGAATTGGCAACTTTTATATATAAATTATCGCATAATGCCTAAGAGAAGTTTAAATTTACACGAATCGGTAGAAGAATCTGAAGATAGTGATAAAGAAGAAATAGATTTAACATTGGATGATTATATGGAAAATCCAGAAGCAAAAGATATAATAACAAATCAACACTATTTTGATTTTGAGGAAAAAATGTTTGATATATTAACTACAATTTACAGAAGACACGCTTATTTATTTTCAGATGACTCTTATTTAAAAGACAAAGAAATGTTTAATGACCATTTATTTTTTAATTTTATTTATAATAACATTTATAAAGACTACGATAATGATTTTGTTATTAATAATGAAATGTTACAAGATGTTGTTTTAAAAACAATTCATATAAATGAAACAAAATCAACAAATAATAATAATAAAAATAAAAATCTTAATGTTAAAACGAAAAAATTTGATTGGGCGACAAAAACATATAAATAATTATATACATATTTTATATATATGAACTCCAAAGATCTTATATATTATGAACAATCTGGTGGCGGTATAAAAAGTTTAGGGTTTAATTTTAAAAATATATTATTAGAAAAAGGATTACCTGTTAGTTATTCTGGTAAAGATAAAAATACAAAAGATTTTTATAATAATATGAATAATTATTGTGTTCCTACAGCATTGGTTCTTTTAAATAAACGTGTTGAAGATATTCATAGTAATCCAAGTATTTTTGATTTATATGATGATATTGCTAATTCTACTACAAAAAAAGGTTCTTATGAATATGATGACTTATATTCAACCTTATTAAATCTTTCTGGTTTTAGAAAATCTAAAACAAGAAAACATAAAAAAAAATCTAATAATAAAAATACAAGAAAAAAACGCAATTAAAGTTGTTTCCAATTCTCTTGGTTAAATGGTGATAATTTTAATCTGTTAATTTGTTTCTTATATTTTGATGCTAACTGTTCTATTTCAATTTCATCTCTTGTTTTTGGAAATGGATTTTTTGTTGATTTCAATTTATCCGTTTCATCTGGTTTCATACCATAACAATTCACACCAAATTTAATATTAGGATTAATCATATAACCTCCATTTATACCCGGTCTCCCACAATCTTGGTTTGAACCACATTTACCCTTTGTTTGTAATTTTTGCCAAGTCACTTTTTGTGTTGGAAATAACGCCATTTGATCTGCTGACCAACCATAACTACACCATTCTCCTCCATTATTATAAGCATCCTCTATTTGTGAATAATTTGCTAATTCCGAATCAAATGCTTTACATACTGCTTTTGCTTGTTTATATGTGTATTTATTTCCTGGTATATGAAATACCTCTTCTTTAGTTGCTGGTTTCTCATCTACTTCAATATTTTTAGAATCCACTTGCATATCTATTCTAGGTGTTGGTGAAAATAAATTTACCAATGCTGTCTTAACATCCAATTCAAAAAAATACTGAAGACCATTTATCATCAATAAAAATATGAATAACCCCCACATTATCACTTCCAATACTGATAATGCTTTATTTGGCATAGAACCTTGTTCACTTGTATTAGTTACCCCTAAAGTATCAAATAAAACAAAGAATAATATTAATAATCCTACCATAACCAACATGGTCCAAGGATTAAAATTATTCATTTGATTCAATTTATCTGTCATATCCATTTGTGGTGTCTCTAAAACTGAACCAAATCCTGCAACCGGTGATACTCTTGCTTCATTCGTTTTTTCTAATGCATTCATATCTTGGATATCCATTCTTGAATTCTCTGGAACTTTATTTGTTTTTGACATACTTATATATTATTCATAGCTATTTTTTTTTACGATAGAAAAAACAATAAGCCTGTGGACTTTTTATCTTATTTAAATCTGTCATTTCAATAACATTTGTATCGTTAAATAAATACCATTTATCATTCGCATTTTTAATAAATGATGTATAATGTCCTCCTCTTGTTCCCCCACTATGATTACAAATACCGTATAAATCATACTTATAAGTATTTTTATCATATCCTATCACATAATTACTTAAATTCAAATTTTCCAAAGGAAAATCTATAAATACTTTATTTTTTTTTCCTGATTTGTCAAATCTTTTTAACGTTATAACTAAAATATCTGGCAAATTCCAAAATTCTATCTTCTTTTTCCCTCTTTCTAATTTTTTACTTTGTCCCTCTTCCGATACATCTATTTTATGATCCAAAACTTCTTCGTGTGTATAATTCCTTATACATCCCTCTAGAGTTTTCGTATTTCCTATTTCTACTTGCAGATTAAAAAAGGGTTCTGGTGTTATATTCGCATAATCACTTTCTAATGAAGTAACTGTTGAAACATGAATTCCATAAAATAACTGTATGAATTCCGAATACTCTTTTCTATACATATTTTGCATCATTTTGTAACAAGCTCTTGCTGTTTCATCTTGTTCTGTTTTAGCATTACCAGATATTGTCATTTTAACTTCTCTTTTTAATGAATTATGAAAACAATCTATTATAAATCTTAAAAATTCTTCTGCATCATTTTGTAAAAATCCTGTAAATAAAGCTAAATCTTTTATTCTTGCAACTCTCTGAACCGATTGTAAAAATCCTCCAGGTTGTATTACACAATTTTCACTCCACATCAATTTTCTTAATTTATCCCATTCCCACAATATTAAACTCTCAGGAACTCTATTCATTCTTTCTTTAAAATTATCATTACTTTTATCTAAAAACATATTTAACTCATAAGTATGAGATAAACATTGTAGTGTTGAATTTAAAAAACAAGTATTTCCTAAATTTGCCAATCCGGTTAAGCCTTTATCTTTGTATTTCATTTTTTCTTTGTACATAACTTATAGTATTTAATTGATAATTTACATTTAAACATATTTTTTTATATATTAATATTATGACTTCCAGACCGCCAGATCTTGGTAATAGAGATCAAGATATATTTTATGTATTTAGAGATTACATTCACTTTTGTAACCAGGAACAAACCACATTAAATAATCTATTACATACACAAAATTTACTTTCTAATAATCGTTATAGTATGTTTAATTTAATGTTCAGGCATATTCATCCTGAAAATTCCATGCCTTCTCCTCCTCCTCCTACTTTCTTTAATACTACCACCCCTTCATTTAATTTTAACACTAATAACACAAGAAGACGACCACCAAGAGTTTGGAGATTTCCTAATAGACGCGATTCCATTTTTACACCTCCTCGTGAAACCTTAAATCCTCTACAAGAATTTATAAATGCGGCAAATACTGATATAACTACAAATAGAAGAAGAAGACCTACAACTATGAGACAATTTTATGAAAGTTGTGAAGTTTTTATTTTTTCACAAGACTTAAGTAATAATCAAGTAAGATGTCCTATTAGTATGACTGATTTCTCTGATAACGATATATGTGTTAGATTGCCTTGTAATCATATATTTAAAATCAGACCTTTGCTTCAATGGTTCTCAAGAGCTAGAACCTGCCCATTATGTAGAAGACAACTCCCACACATTCGTTCCACTCTAAATTCTATTGATATTAGTAATAATAATAATGTTAGCGTTCAAACTACAGACATATCCAATGGTTTTATAGCTGATGTTAGTGCTAATAGTATGGAAGCTTTATCTACCGCATTAAGTCATACATTAACCAACCGAATACAAAATTTATTTAATACTATTGATTCCTCTAATAATAACCTTACTACTTTGTTTACTACAAATATTTCTTTAGTAGGTCCTAGAGATCATAGACAATCACCTATAAATGCCAATTATAATACTACAATAACTGAAAATGGACGTTATCACGGTGACGTTAGTGATAATGATCTTAGTGGTAATTCAATAATAGAACCTGTAGATTAATTTCTTACATCGCATACTATAAATAAAAATCTTCTTATTTTATTGCTATTATTCGTTCCTCCATTATGAAAAGTTATATCTCTATGAATAGAAATATCTCCAAATTTGTATTCATATTGTTCTCTCGCATTTAAAAAAACTTGTTTTATTTCCCATTTTAAACTATTTAAATGTCCTATTATCCCTCCGTCATTTTCATTATTTTCATCATACTTATGAAATTTCCTGAATTCTTTCATCATTGATTCTTTATAATATATTATTGGACCCATATTCTTAGTCGTTTCATGGAAAGGAATACTTATATAATATCTTATCATATCTTTTGGTAATATCCTTGGCATATCCATATGGATTTCTTGTTCACTACATCCTGGATATACATCAAACAATGTAATACCTGTCAATTTCCACTGTCTCTTTTTTAATAAATAAAATATACTTGATAATATTTCCCTCAATTCTTTCCACATCCCTTTCCTTACATCGTAATATTTATCTAACATTCCCTCTCTTTTCTCTTCTGGCCAATTTTTCATTATATCATTCTCACTTCCAAAATCCGAATATAGATTATTTGTTCTTCTTTTTTTATTTGATATATAAGGATTTAATCCTTCATCATAAGGATATTTTTCATTAAAATAATTCACTTTATTTATTATATTATTCATCATTTCCATATTTATAAATTGTCTTAATATACAAAAAAAATTTATATCCATTTCTTTTGTATAATCTTTAATTTGTGTTTTTAATATTCTACTCATTTAACTTTCGTAAAGAATTTATTTATCGAATTTTGACCCGCTACTTTATTTCTATACACATTAATATATTCATCAAATATCAATTTTTTAATTCGTTTATCAGATTCTTTCGCTATTTTATCTTGACATTTCTTATCGTCATGTTCCCATTCTCTTTTTATACCATTTATCTTTATTCTATACATACGTTTTTGTCTTTTAAATATTTTCAATTGTTCCAATAATAAACCAAATAATTGTAATAACGGTTTCATAATTTGATTTGTAATATAATGTTCATAATCTGGTTTCAATTTGGCTTTTTTTATATAATCTGGATGTTCTATTTTATCCCCTTGTAATTTAACCTTCTTTTTTGTTTTTATATAAATAAACGGTAATCTGCTTCCAACTGATGGTTTATTGCCCGGATCTCTTTCACCCATTCTATCAGCTAACACTTTATGTGCTATTTGTTTTGGATTTTTATAATAAGCATTTAATTTTTTAGTTATTATCAATTTATTTATTGGTATTCTTTCATTTATCATATCATCCAAATACGATTTTATAAAGTTAACAGCTTCGTTAGCATCGCATTTATTCATTAATATATCTACAACTCCACCATAACTATCTTTTACGCACGGAGCATTATCTCTTCTTTTTAATACAATACCCATAGATTTCCTTTTACAATAATTTATATCATTCTCATAAAGCATTCCCACATATTTCTTTTTTGCTAGCAGTAAAAATGGCATGAATGTTTTCTCATATTCTAAATCATGAGGCACTTTCAAATATTTTGTTGCTAATTCACCTGCCTCCTTTGCTAATTCAATTGTCACATCTAATGCTTGTTTGCCAACAACTCTTTCCCCACTTTCTGCCCATTTTAAATTAAATGTAAAGAATACTGAATCCGTGTCCCCGTATATATATTCCGCATCTGCTTTCATCTTACCATATTTTGTATCAACTGTTATACCACTATAACAATCTTCTATTATTCTTTTCGCATACATCAATAATTTCCTCCCTGTCGCAGTTGTTGATGCTGCTATATCGATATCATAGAATGAACTTGTCTTAGCACCACATTGACCATATAACGAATTCGCTACCACTTTGATACCTAATTGTCTTTTATCATATACACTTTTCATAAACGGATCTTTCGCTTCTTTCTTTAATTTTTTAGTCGCTTTTCTTGCTGCTAACAATTCAGTCAACACACTTGGCATTATACCCTTTTTATTACCATTAAATTGTATGTAACGACATATTTTATAACCAGATAATTCTTTCACTTGCGCACCCTTTAATGTCTTTCTTATATATTTATATGTGTCAAATCTAACATCTACATATTTATATCCTTCCAAATTATCATATATATAATTACCCTCCTCGTCTTTTTCACCTGTATCTTTTAATAATTTATCATTTAAATTATATTCTTTTGTCCAAACTTTACTATCGTGTGATATATTCTCACTTACCATACAACTAGGATATAGTGATGAATAATCATTAACTGCTATTGGATTATCGGGATAAAATCCTCTTTTTGGTGGTAAACATATAGCACCTTCATACCCCTCTCCTGTTTGAACTTTTTCCAAATCAGGCATAAGTATTTTTGCTTTAGAACATTTATATGCTATAAAACTTAATAATTTAATACCTTGTCCCCTTTGTATTGTAAAACTTAAAGGTATTTTACAGATAGCTGAAAATTCAATAAATCCTGTCAATATATCACATTTTATCATTAAATTGTGTAATAAATTGCAATCCTGAAAACAATATTTTGCTACCTTCGCTCTCTTTTCGGGTGTATCAGCGTTAAACATTTCTTCTAATGTAATATCATCCTTATTCAAACACCATCTTAATTTATTGCCACTCATATCTAATTCATGATCTATTTCAAATGTTCCTTCTTTATGATTCACATTTTTCACGATAAATTTTTTTCCATTCATATACATATCTGTTGAATTTCCCAATATTTCAAAACTAATATAATCTCCATTTTTTATTCCCATTAAATTTTTACTTATTATCTTTGTTCTATTATCTATTTTTTCACATTTTTTCACACCATCCCCTATAAAATAAGATGAAACATAATCTAATTTATAACTAGGTAAATTCTCTTCTTTTCTATAATGACTATATAAATCTAATTGAACTCTCCCTTCCATTTCAACATATGTAGATTTATGCGTGCCACTCGCTATTTTAATCTCTTTATGTTTTACCATTCTTTTCCAATTTTGATTCTCATTTTTCGATAATTCTTTCAAAAACTCCTCCTTTATTCCAAGTTCTTCTGATCTTTCTATTATAAATTTCCAATCAAATCCCATAATATTATATCCTATCATAATCTCAGGATTTTCTGTCTTTATCAATTTAGCCCATTTCATTAATAATTCATCCTCCGTTTTACAACTAACTATTTCGCGACATTCTACTTCTGGTATATCTTTGCAATCTCCTAAGGATACAATATGATTTAAATATTGTTTCTTTTCTCCATATTTTTGGAAAGTACTACCTATAAATGTTATCACATCCCCTTTTACTCGCGGAAAAGGATATTTTGTTGTTATACCTCTCTTTTTTAGTTTCCCCCACTGATCCTTTTCTGTACCATCACTACATAATCCATCTATATCTTCTCTGTCTATCATCCCTATCAAACTTTGCCATTTTGTTCCAAGTCTTTTCATAAACTGATTAAATTTTTTTTCATCATATTCCTCTTTTAAATATATTACACTCATTCTATTTCCTATATCAAATATAGCCTCTCTGAATAATTCTACCAGTAAATCTTTCTTAATAGCAAAACTTTCTTTGCCTGTCTCATTCTTTTTCCAATAATCTATAACTTCCTTTATAAATTTATCCCATCCTTTTTTCGCAAGTGGAAAATCACCGTGACTTGAACTAGCTTCAATATCCCAACACATTTGTTTATAAGGAACTGCTGTCTCTTTTTTTAACAATGGTTTTATTTCATTAGGTTCTACATCATATTCATAATCTTGTGTCGTTGATTGTTCATATCTCTCTTCTGTATCATCGCTTATTTCTATCCATCCTGATGGATTTATTTCATATTCATGAAAATATCTCAATAATGGTGGTAATGTCGCCTCATACAATTCTAAATTTCTACCGCGAAATTTATAAGGTTTCATCTTTCTTTTTCTAAAATCATTTTCTCTAGTATACCATAGTCCTTTGAATTTATTCATCATAGATACAGTATTAAATGTCATTTTCAAGAACATATGCTTCTTGAAATGATCAAAACCGTATAGTTTTTGTTTTTTTATTGGTCCTGTTTTATCCATATTTAATTCGTTTTCTATTGTTCTTTCCATATAATTTATTTTTCTTCTTTCTTTTTTAACTTCTGCTGTTAATGTTTTATTCCATTTCTCTTCTCCTTTACTTAATGTTAACGCATCCATTACATTTCTTTTTTTCATTTCTAATTCCATCTCAGATACATCTTTATCCCATGGTTTTGGTTTCAAATAATTTTTTATTTCATTTTGCAATACTTTACTTTTTAATTCTTTTATTAAATCTGCCAATTCCATTATACCATTTAATTTAATACAAAACCAAGGTTGGTACGTCGTACTAATTGAATATGTATTTCCTTTATCATCCAGACCATACATATTTATAGTGAATTTTTTCATTTTTGTTGTTTTATAAGAACCCGTTTCCGGATCTTCTTCTTCTATTTCATATTGATTATCTTCAGCACTATAATCATACAATTTTAGTATTGTCATGTTATTGATACAAAATAAAATATAAATTTTAAATCAATTTAATTGGTAAAAATTTAAATATTCCTTTCCTTATTTAATTATATGAATCCACCACCAGTTATGAAAACAGGATTTAATAATTTACTTGGAGATAATAATGATCAAAAATATAATATTATCGCAACAATCTGTCATTTTACAGAAAATGCTTTAAAAACCGCAACACATTATGTTGAGCATAGTAAAAGAAATGCTATTACAAAAGAAGATATTAAAAGAGGACTTATTATGGAAGTCTTTCTTTTTGGAAAAAGAGGTAATGAAATGGAAGAAATTGTAAAAATAAAAAAAGATATTGAAGAACATAAAAACGATGAAGATGCTGATATTTCTGATCTTATTATAGATGATAATGAAATTATGCCTTTCGCTAATAGTAATTGTTCGTGTGCGTTATGTGTTAATATGAATAATATTTATGATAAATGGAATAATTTTACACCTTCCACACAAATTGAAACTATTATGCAAAAACATATTAATGATATGGATACTGAAAATAGTTGGTTTTCTGATAGCGATGAAAGTAGTGATGATAGTGATAGCGATACTGAATAATATTATATTTAGTTAATATATATATATCTAAATATGAGTAGCATCTCCGCAAAAAAACAAGCAGAAACCATTGATGCTTTGAAAGAAGCAAAGAAAAATCTTGAATTAGAAAAAGAGGCATTAATAAAAAAACATGAAGTTGAAATGGAATTTATGAAAACAGAAGCTAATCAAGCCGGGACTCTTAGAAAAGAAAATAAAAAACTGAAACAACAAGCTCTTTTGTCTAGATCACGGAAAGATAAAAATAAAGAACTTTTAGAAAGAGTTAAGAACTTAAAGGACAATGTGAAAATACTCGATAATACCCAAACAAGACAGATGGAATTAATGGAAAAAAAAGATATACACACAGCAGGAATGAAGAAAATGAGAGATGAATATATATCATTATACAAGGAATGTGAAAAAAAACTTGAGTTTTTTAAAGAAAGTAATATATATAAAACAAAACGAGAAAGCATGTTTCAGGCACAATTAAGAGCTGAAAAAAACAAAGTTTTGGCCCTGCAACAACAAATTCGGAATATGGGGACAGAATATTTGAGTGCGCGAAGACAATTAGCTCAAATGCGACAGGCCATCACGCAAGTACCTCGGGCTAGACAAGTAACATCTGTTGCAGATATGCCAATAGCATCAACAGTTAATTTTCAGGGTAATCCAAACAATCTACCAGTAGCAACATTAGAGCATAATGTTGG
>CETK01158784.1_pt1 | contig 21607 bp, 17 predicted proteins | sample 361431 | NCBI WGS metagenome assembly CETK01 (sample SAMEA2622452, study PRJEB7988) | marine metagenome | biome: marine biome (ENVO:00000447); feature: surface water layer (ENVO:00002042); material: "saline water (ENVO:00002010), including plankton (ENVO:xxxxxxxx)" | depth 5 m | reverse complement strand
GAAACAAATTTTTCTTTTTCACGTTTTTTTTTTTAGGTCTGTAATAAGAACGACACGTTACTGTAACTGAAATGTAATAATTATTGCGAATCGCCGCTTTAACTAGAAAAAAATTTTGAAAAGCTAAAAAAATGCTTTCCTTTTAATTAAAAAGATGCGCACAACGTAATTGTACAGATTAACTGCGTGGCTCCCTTTAATTATTCAAGTCTACGGACAATAATAATATTCTGGTAGATTTTGAAAACCGGGCAGTCTGTTTTAAAAATGAAATAATTATTTGAGTTTGTTTAAATCGGAGAGAGTAAGTATGGCTGACGGAACCCAACACGCCCTAAAAAGAGTAAGGCCCCCCCGCGTACAGTTAACGTACGACGTTGAAACTGGTGACGCTATCGAAAAAATGGAGTTACCCTTTATAGTAGGAGTAATGGCTGATCTGGCGGGTAAAAACAATTCAGAACTGCCACCACTATCTGAGAGGAAATTTTCTGAGATAGATAGAGACAACTTTAATGACGCAATGGCTTCGATTAAGCCAACGATCGCAGTTTCAGTGCCTAACAAATTAAATGATGAGGGTGGTAATATAAACGCCGAACTTACGTTTAAGTCCATGGATGATTTTGAGCCTGTAAATGTAATAAAGCAGGTAGGTCCCCTAAAAGAGTTATATGATGCCCGAACAAGATTGAACGATCTTCTGGCCAAGTTAGATGGGAACGATGACCTCGACCAGCTTCTTGGAGATGTAGTCGCGAATACCGAACGGCAAAGCCAGGTGAAAGAGGCTGTAAACGGTCTGCCGCAGGCAAGTGCAAGTGATGATGAAACAGGCACCGACAGCGTAGACGAGCCTGAAGAAGGTTAAACCGGAAAATTTCAACCATTGAAAATACGAAATATTTTATCAGAAGGAACAAAAGATGGCGGAAAATATATTAGAGGAAATTGTTGATCAAGGGCACTTAGCTCGGACTGAAGATCAGCGGGCCTACGCAATGGATTTAATTGGAGAATTTTCGAACAGAGTTTTGAACGACGAAGATTTGTCTCAAAAAGACGTGGCAACATTAATAACGGATCAGATTGCTGCGTTAGATGATTTAATTTCTGAACAACTAAGTGAGATCATGCACGATGCGGCTTTCCAAGCAATGGAAGGTTCTTGGCGTGGTTTAAGTCATCTTGTGATGAACACCGAAACGTCAACAAGACTAAAAATACGGCTTCTCCCCGCACAGAGATCAGAATTACAAAAAGACCTTGATAAGGCCGTTGAATTTGATCAATCAAATCTATTTAAAAAGATCTATGAGGACGAGTATGGAAGCTACGGTGGCACACCTTACAGCCTTCTAATTGGAGATTTCTACATAGGCCGATCAGCACCAGATATTGCTTTCATGGAAAAAATGGCCGGCGTTGCTGCTGCTGCTCACGCCCCATTCCTTGCTGCTGCATCACCAGCTATGTTTGATATGGGCGGCTTTGGTGAGCTCGGGAACCCAAGAGATATGGCCAAATTATTTGAATCAACGGAATTGATCAAATGGAGATCTTTTAGAGATACCGAGGACTCAAGGTATGTGACGCTAACGCTACCAAGAGTCTTAATGCGTCTGCCATATGGGCCAGAAACAAAGCCGGTCGAAGAGATGAATTATGTTGAAAGCGTAAATGGAAGTGATCATTCCAAGTACCTGTGGGGTAACCCAGCTTATGTCTTAGGCGAACGCATAACAAATGCCTTCGCGCTGCATGGTTGGACTGCTGCCATTAGGGGTGTTGAAGGTGGAGGTATCGTTGAAGGTCTGCCTGCGCATACTTTTCTTACGGACGAAGGAGATATTGCACTGAAATGCCCAACTGAAATTGCTATCACCGATCGACGGGAGAAAGAGTTAAATGATTTAGGCTTTTTGTCATTGGTGCACTGCAAAGGGACAGATAAAGCTGCATTTTTCGGCGGTCATACGGTTAATAAGCCAAAGACATACAATACTGACTCGGCAAATGCGAATGCAAGGCTGTCAGCCATGCTTCCATATGTCTTAGCCGCCTCTAGGTTCGCGCACTATTTTAAGGTGATGATGAGAGATAAAATCGGCTCATTCATGACTGCAGATCAAGTAAGCACTTATCTGAACACTTGGATGGCGGATTATATACTGTTAGATGATAATGCCGGTCAGTCAAGTAAGGCTAAGTTCCCCTTGAGAGAGGGAAGAGTTGATGTTTCCGAGGTTCCTGGGAAGCCAGGTGTTTATACAGCGACAGCTTTCCTAAGGCCCCACTTTCAGTTAGAGGAATTATCCGCTTCGATCCGATTGGTGGCAGAATTACCTCCACCGCAGGCTTAACTTTGACTAAGGCTTCGAGAGGAGCCTTAAAAGTTTCATATAAAAACACTTAATAAACAAAGATTGTGAATAAAGGATATAGAAATGGTAGAAGCATCAACGGCACCAAAGACAAACAGGGTCTTCCTAGATTGCGCGGATATCAATGGGGAGGCTATTGAAACTGAATACGCAGACCAAACGAATATACTTAGAGCCGACTTGACGGTGGTATGCCCGGTGCAGCGCGCAAACGGTGCGACAAACCCCGTCGGGGCTAGTCAGCATAGCGGTTTAACTTTAACCAAGCACACGTGTTTAGGAACCCCCGACATAGTCAAGCATTGTATGGCTGGATCTCCAATTGCAGATTGTACGATTACTTTTGCTCGAAATACAGGTTCTGGCGGTCTGATAGCTTACAGAGAAATTGTACTCACTGGCGCGAGGATTACGGCTTACAACCTCCTCGACTCTAGAGGCTTTGATCTTGAGCAGCTGGAAATGCCCATCGAATCTTTCACAATTGACTACGCAGTGATAACGGACACTTACACAAAATTCACCGAGATGGGTATTGCTGGTGGGTCAAATGACATGACATACAATGTCATTCAAAATGCCATTGAGTAGTTGACGGCAAAAGTTATCCGTGGTTTTAAAAATAAGGGGCTTTGCCTTTTCTATAGCTTAGTTTAGGGAAGAAAAATGGCAGGGCGATCCGTTCAATCAGGCGCAAGGGCATTGCTCTTCGACAGGCTATCGGTATCAACAACCGAGGGCTCGTTTGAGGCAACGCCACTTCGCTTTTATTCGATTGAAGAGGTACAAAGTTCTGTTGCTAAAGAGGTGTCTGATCTGCTGAACACTCGTAGATCCGCCGCTTCTTTCGATGCAGACATAGCGTCCTCGACCATAGCTTATGGAATTGGGGATTATGCGGGTTTTTCGTTTAAAAGTGCTCGGGATCTGCGGTACATCGCCCAAGATATTGAAAAAGCAATAAAAAGGTTCGAGCCAAGACTGTTGGATGTAGTTGTGGAGATCCCGTTGGAGCAGCAAGTCAGTGGCGAGCCAGTTGTGAAAATCGATGCGAAACTGCGCTTAGACAAAGTTACGCATCAATTTAGTTTCGAAATTGCAATTCATGCAGAAAAGAACGGCGAGTAACATGTCTGATTTCGATAATCGATTAATTGATTTGTACCGGGGAGAAATGCAGTACTTGCGACAGGCTGGCCGGGACTTTTCAGTAAAATATCCTAGAATAGCATCGCGTCTCGAGCTTTCGGAGCAGGAAAGCCCAGACCCGCAGATTGAAAGGCTGTTAGAGTCCTTTGCGTTTCTTACCGCCCGGATACAGGCACGGATAGATGACCAGAGTTCACTTATCCCGGAAGCGTTACTGCAGCAACTCTACCCGTTTTTATCAGATCCAACGCCTCCCATGAGTACGGCATATTTCAAGACTGCCAAAGAAGTGCCTGTGGCTCCCAGTGGCCGTTTGATACCTCGGGGCTCACCTTTATATGCTCAGACAGACCAGGGAGACTTTTGCCGTTTTATGACCTGTTATGATGTCGATGTGAGACCCATTGAAGTATCGAATGTGTCGATTGAATCAGTCTCCTCTTATAATTATTTTGATACATCAAAAACGGCAAGTGTCTTGAAGCTGGAACTTATTGGTCAGGGTATGCCGTTATCCGATATATTGATCGATAAATTGCGATTGCATTTGGTCGGGGATTTAAAATTAGTATCAGATTTGCACGAGATACTTGCGTCAGGCGTTGCATCAACCGTTTTTATTGGCGAAAAGGACGATGCTCCGGTATATATTGGCGGCTCCATCGTCAGTGAGGTTGGTTTTGGAAAGGACGAAGCCGTCCTGCATGAGAGGGCCGAGGCCCTAGCCGCTTACAGATTATTATCAGAATATTTTTCGTTCCCCGAAAAATTTTTGTACGTTGACCTTAACGAACTCAATCGGCGCCCTTTATCGAACAAGTTAACAATACTTTTAGGGCTAGAAAGTCTTCCGCCCAGAAATATGAAAGTCAGTTCTGATAACTTCCTCACGAGTTGCACGCCGGTCATTAATTTGTTTCCTAAAACGCTCGAACCGATAAGGCTTGATCACACAAAAGAGCAGTATTTACTCGAGCCAGAAGCGGGTGGTTTAATTAATTATGAAATTCACTCGATAAATAAGGTTACGGTATCCTCTCCAGCAGTAAAAGAAATGAGGACACTAGAGCCATACTTTGGCTATAGACACGAAATTGGCAGAGACGTTCCGACGGAATTTTGGTTTTCAAAGCGAAGCGGCATAGGTACAGATTTAGCCGGGAGCCAGATGCACATATCTTTTGTGGATACTGCTTTTCAACCGCAGCGCCCCGCCGGTGAAACAGTGATGGTGCAGGCGCTTTGCTCTAACAGGAATTTAGTCGAGCAATTACCTGTTGGTGCAGTCCTTCAAGGTGACGAGGATTATGGGGCGCTTTGCACCATTATAAGCAAGCCTAGCCCCACTGTTTATGGCCCCGTCGAAGGGGAAACGCTCTGGCGTTTAGTATCGCAATTAAATTTGAATTCATTTTCGTTTTCTAATGATAAAGCGTCTATAAGTGCTTTGAGAGAGATACTGCGACTTTATTGTCCTGATTATCGACCCTCGACATTTCAAGAAGTCATGGGTTTAAGAGATTTGAAGGTCGAGCAGGTTGTAAGGCGGATAGGAGACGACTCTTGGCGGGGGTTTTGCCGAGGCAATAAGGTTTCTTTGACGGTCGATGAACGGAATTTCGTGGGGGGTAATCCATTTCTGCTTGGGACCGTACTCAGTAGGTTCTTTGCGCTTTACGGATCTGTAAATAGTTTCAGCCAGCTCGAAATAGAACTAATTCAACGCCAGGGAATTTGGAAAACATGGGACCCGGTAATTGGAGAACAGGCCTCGATATAGAAAGACTGCTGACGGAAAAGCCCGAGCAGTTTGATTTTTTTCAGGCAGTAAAAATTATAGAACAACTTCGACGGCGGCTTGGGGTTGCTGAATTCGAAGAGACTTCAACTCACCAACAAGTGAAGTTTTCTAGTGTCGTTTCTCAGGCTTTCCCAACGACGAATATTGCAGAAATTAACTTCTCGGAGGGCGCAAATGAGCCTGCTGAGATGCGTGTGAATTTTATGGGATTAGCTGGGGCACATGGACCATTACCGCAACCACTGTCTCAGGTGATAATAGATGAAACGAGATCGAAAAACGCTGGTGCTGCCGCTTTTCTTGATATTTTTAACAATAGGTTGGTTCAGTTACTTTATGAATCGAAGTCCCGTGTTTCAGCGAGCCTAGCTGCTGTTGTTGGGGAACGTCATCCGTTAGGCCAAAACATATTAGCGACAGCTGGTCTTTCGGGAATAGACGTTGAAAAGAAACTCGGCATGCCAAATCTTGCGCTGCTTCGCTTTTCCGGCTTATTGGCAAATCGACCACTTCCGAGGCCGGCAGTTGAGAAGTTAATTACTGGTTTATTCAATATTCCTGCAAAAATAAATGAGTTTATCGGTCGCTGGCTCAAGATCGATGAAAAACTTCAGACAAAAATTGGTAAGAATGGTAGGAATAATCGCTTGGGGCTTTCTACTGTTGTTGGCGGAAGAGTGTGGGATCAGGGAGGAGGAATAGAGGTTGAGCTAGGGCCTCTGTCGAATTCTCAATTTGAAAGTTTTCTAACTGACGGGAAAAACTTTGAATCCTTGAAAGAATTATTGAACTTCTCTTTGGATCAATCTCTTACAATTCGCCTTAGGTTAATTGCGGCTCGGGGGACACGGGAAAAGGCGTTGTTAAGCAGGGATGGGTCAACAAGACTGGGTTGGTCTTCTTGGTTGTTAGCAAATGACGAAATGCCGGAAGATCGCCAAGTAACTATTTTGCTAAGGAACTAGCAAGTGGACTTAGACGTAAAAACATTAATTGCAAGGATGAACCCAATCTGTCGGCTTGCGCTGCAGGAGGCTGCACAACTTTGCGTTTCTCAGACAAACTTTTATGTGGAAATCGAGCACTTCCTGAGTAAATTAGTGCAAGTAGAAAGATCTGATCTCGGAGAGATATTAAAAGCCTATGACATCAAACTAGCTTCGTTTTCAGCTCAACTGACCGGAGCAATAGAGGGATTTAAACGCGGCGCCGGCCGCACGCCAACGTTTGCGCCTTTATTGCCAAAACTACTTCAAGAAGCATGGCTAGTTTCCTCATTGGAGCTAAAAGAGGAAAGTATTCGATCTGGCGGTATCCTGCTTGCCCTTTTGGATAACAATCAACTGAGAGAGGCGATAATAGAGTCAACACCGATCCTAGAAGAAGTACCGATTTCACAATTAAAAACAGATTTGAAATCTTTGGTGAATTTCACTGTTGAGGTCGTAAAAAATAAAGGTAAGCAAAATTGCAGCCCCGAAAATAAGGGGCAAAACGAAAATAAAGCAGGTAGATCAGAGGCTGACGCAATATCCAAAATTAAGAAAGCCGGTCAAGCACTTGAAAAATTTACATTAAATGTATCTGAAGAGGCTCAAAAAGGAACCCTTGACGATATTATAGGGCGTGATTTAGAGCTTGCCCAGGCTATTGATATATTAATGCGGCGGCGACAAAATAATCCGCTTTTAATAGGCGATCCAGGAGTTGGAAAGACGGCACTTGTGGAAGCCTTGGCAAACGCGGTTGCGCGAGGGGATGTACCGCCGACATTGTCAAATATTGAAGTTCGATCACTCGATCTAGGGCTACTGCAGGCTGGTGCTGGTGTGCGCGGCGAGTTTGAAGAGAGATTGAAGTCGGTCATAGATGACGTAAAGAAATCGCCCGTTCCAATAATATTATTCATTGACGAGGCGCATACCTTAATCGGTGCTGGAGGCACTGCAGGGCAAGGCGATGCCGCCAACCTGCTTAAGCCCGCTTTGGCGCGCGGCGAATTGAGGACGATTGGTGCTACAACGTGGTCGGAATATAAGAAATATATTGAAAAAGACGCAGCGCTTGCCCGGCGATTTCAACTTGTTCATGTAAAAGAGCCTGAGCCGGAGGTCGCAGTTTCTATGTTGCGTGGGGTCGCCCCGTCGCTTGAAAAGCATCACGGCGTGCTAATTTTAGAGAGCGGGCTTAAAGAGGCGGTGGCTTTGTCTTCTCGCTACATAGTAGGCCGGCAACTACCAGACAAAGCAATAAGCGTTCTAGATACTGCTTGCTCCAGAGTTGCTATAGCCCAGAATAGTAAGCCGTTGGCGCTTCAAGGTCTTTCACATCAGCTAATCATTTTAAAAAGTGAGTTTGACCGAATTTTAAAGGAGCAACAAATTGGAAAGGCTGATGAGAGCCAAATCAATGAAGTCGCCGACGAAATCAGTAAGCTGGAAAATGAAAAACTGGAGTTGGAGGCACGATACAACTCTGAAAAAGAATTAGTGAAGAAGGTAATCGCGCTTCGAGGGAAGTTAAACAGGTCTTTGGATGGGCAGTTACCGAGTGACGAGGACCGTCAGCAACTGGACTCGTTGCAACTACAGCTAGACAATATTCAGGAAAATCAGCCCATGGTGCCGGTACAGGTAGATGGCTCCGTTATCGCAGATGTTATTTCTGGTTGGACCGGTATACCCGTTGGTAAAATGGTCTCTGATGAAATTAAAAGCATTATTAATCTAGGCTCTCACATGAGCGAGTATATAATAGGTCAGTCAGATGCAATTTCGGAAATTTCAAAGCGCATACAAACAGCAAGGGCCAATTTGAACGAGCCAGGGAAACCAACCGGTGTGTTTTTATTGGTAGGCCCGAGCGGTGTGGGCAAGACTGAGACAGCGATAGCGCTTGCTGATTTACTTTACGGCGGCGAAGAAAAAATGATCACCATAAATATGTCGGAGTACCAGGAAGCACATACCGTAGCAGGGTTAAAAGGTGCTCCCCCCGGATACGTTGGATATGGAAGCGGCGGCGTGCTGACTGAAGCCGTTAGGCGAAACCCATATTCTGTAATTCTTCTCGATGAATTTGAGAAAGCGCACCCTGATGTGGGTGAGCTCTTTTACCAGGTTTTTGACAAGGGGATGCTCGAAGATAGCGAAGGGCAGGAGGTAAATTTTAAAAACTCGCTTATTATCATGACTTCTAACTTAGGAGCGGAAGCCATCATTGATGCGTGTATTGAACGCCCTGACCGGCCATCATCTCAGGAACTGATCGATTTAATACGTCCGCACCTTCAATCCCATTTCAAAGCGGCCCTTTTAGGGCGGATGAGTGTCATCCCTTATCTCCCGTTAAATAATGAGGAGTATGGTAAGATTGTAGAGATTAAACTCGCAAAAATTAAAACGAGGATTATGGATCGATACAACGCATCTCTGTCTTATAACAGCGATGTTGTCGAGCGTATTGTGGCGTCGTGCGAGGAGATAGAAAGCGGCGCACGAGTTGTAGACAGGATTTTGAATCAAACGCTATTGCCTGGTTTATCCGGCGAAGTTCTCGATAAAATAGCGACAGGCGATAGTTTTCAAAACATTAAAATTAGCTTAAGTTATAATAATGATTTTGAATACCACTTTGAGGATTAATAATCAGTGAACTTGCGAGAACTTTGGCAATATGACAGCCTTTAAATTTCAAATTTATAATCCGGGCGGTTCGTCGGACTTCGAATTTGATGACGACGGGATCGTGGCATTTTGGCTTGCTGAAAATATTTCGGGAATGAGCGTGGATCTGGAAAGAAGAAGTGTTCATCAGGGCGTCTTAAATCCGTTTACAGTATCTTCAGAGGCTCAAAATAGTTTTGCTGTAACTACAAAGGCTCAAAATTCGAAAGATAGTCTCGCTGAAACTGAAGCGTTTTGGTCTCCGTTTACTTCTTCCAGACCCCATGGTTATGCAGAATGCACACGAAATGACTTCAATATTCACGAAGAATTAACGCCCCCGTGCAGGCTACGTATTAGAACGCAAGTTGATTTGACAACAGCTTCCCCCAGTGATTTTTTGGGCTTGTCGGCCCGGCTCTCCATTGCTTGCGAAGAGGCAACACCAAGATATTTCCACGGCACCATATTCAAGGCAATAGTGCTCGGCGGTCAGGGCTCGTCTGAAGCGGCGATGGAATTTTTAGTTTGCCCGTGGATTTGGTACCTAGCCTACACCAAAAAGAGTAGGATCCTTTCTGGTAACAGCCTTCAGATATTTTCCACCATTCTGGGAGAATATCCCGCGAATTTGATTGATTCGCCCTCTACCGATCAATCTTCGATCGCGAGTTCTTTGAAATTTCACGAGTTTGCAACGCAATACCAAGAATCGGATTATGCGTTCATATCCCGTCTCTTTGAGCGGGATGGATTATTTTTTTACTTTGATCACTCGGAGGATGAATGCAAGCTTATAATTGGTGAAGACAACACGGCATTTCTGGGTGGGATACTAGACGTCGAGCCAATTGACTTGGCCAGTAGCGGACCGAAGGGCTCCGAGTTGTTTAGCGACTATGTAACCAACCTGAATTTGCAGGAGCAGTTCGTGCCGGAACAGTACAGAACGCGGGATTACGATGCAGATAATGCAACAGCCAGCTTGGATGCAAAATCGCCATCCACTGACTCTGTTGTTGAAATTTTTGATTATCCTGGCGGTTTCAACGAGCTTTCCGATGGATTGGACAATGTGTCGCCACGGCGGGCAAAGATGTTGAAATCGGTGGAAACACTTTGCATGGGCTTTGGAAAGCATCAGCTTTTTATGCCCGGCGTGAAGGTCGCTCTACCAGATGGACCAAACGATAATCTTTCGCCAGACTTATTAAGCCGAACGATGTTGATACGGCAAACAGTTCATACACTTGAGCGACAATCGGATGGATTGCCAGTATATAGAAATGCATTTGATTTAATGCCAATAGAAAATGATTTTTCGCCGGCGCCTTTGACGCCGACACCATTCGTTAAGGGTCCTGTAACTGCAATTGTAACGACATCAACTGCTGGGGAAGAAATTGATGTGGATGAAAATCACCGTCCAATGATCCGTTATAAGTGGGACAAGGATAATTTAGGAATCCGCGTTCGGCTTGCCCAAGGTTGGGCGGGGGCTTCGCATGGCATGCAGATCCTACCCCGTGTCGGCGACGAGGTTATCATTGAATTTCTCGACGGCGATATTGATCGCCCGGTAATAGTCGGTTCACTTTATAACAGCGCGTCCAAAGCCCTGTATGACCCAACAGTGAGTGGTGAAATTTCAGGAGTATCTGAAACAGAAGGCCAAACAAAGTATGTGAGTGGCATACATGATTCTGGGGGAAACCAACTGCTATTCTATGATAAAATGGGTGCTGAAAGAGTGATGTTTGTGTCAACGGGAAGTAGGGATGATATGGTTGCCGACAGATTGCTTACAGCGTCATATGACCGCGTAGATGTGACGCAAAATGACAGAGTTGAAGATGTGTTAAATGATTATACCCTTTACATCGGTGGGAACCTAAAAATAGATGTCGTTGGTGAAATAACCTTTGCTTGTGGTGGCAGTCTTAACATCCATGAAGCGGCCAGCTCCGATGATATTGAGAGGAAATGATGCCAACAGGAACAGATTATTTAATAAACGTGCCTCTTACTACTCGCAAAAACAAGTTTTCCGCTACTTTATCAAGTTCAGCATCTGCCTTTGTGGATGCTGGAGGGGCGTACAATATGAAATGTACCGGTGCATGGATTGATATTTATGGTGGAGCTAACTTGGCTGTTGGGACGTTTTTGTATGGGCAAGACGAAATACTTTTCGGTCCAGTGTTTGAAGCGACCAGAAATTCCGTTAATCTTACTATGGCGAAGATAAGCTCAATAGCGCAGGTTGCAAGAGGTGAGACACTAAGTGTAGCATCCGGTACTGTCGACCTGACTACAGCGGCTAGTAAAAATGGACTCCATGGGACCAAATTGAAGACCCAAGCTTTTAAAGGCAGTATACAACAGAGAATCGAATAGCTTTATCATGGAAACGAAAACAAAATTTGACGAGATGATGGCCACTGAGACTAACGCCGGGCTCGCTAAACAAGCTGGCACTGCTGCTACAGCGGTGGACCTGTGTGCTGAAAAAAGAAATATAGCTAACCAACCTTCACTTGAGGAGTATCGACAAAAACTCAACTATTCCATTTTAATATTTAACAGTATATCCGAGGCTAAAAGATCTATAGTAGGAAACACTGTAAATGAGATGGACACCCACGGAACCCCTTTTGATGAGCAGGTAATTGCCACTCTTCGCCGCATGGATGCCAAGGAGTAATTAGATGGGATTTGCTAGCTCCGAACCGGACCCAAAAAAAGGCAAAGCTGGTTGGACCGTTCAAAAAAAGGCGAAGGCTCAATATGGTCTTAAAATGCCAGAAGGTAGCTCACCGACAGGAGGGGCGCTTGTCGCTCAAATAGCGGCTGGCATGTTTTGGCCTTACGCAGTGGATGCTTATCTTTACAGTGTTGGAGGGGAAACTGTCTTGAAGGGTACATTTACCGCAAAGTTTGATCTTGCCGGTGCAATCAATTGGGGAATGGTAGGTTCTGACTTTAGCGCAAAAGTTTTAGACGCGTACGTAAATATTGACAAAGATATGTGGGTCACCTGGTTTTTTAATGATACGCCGATCAATCTGCAAGGCAACTTAATTAAATTGAGCGCCTACTTGAGAGAAAGTAATGGAATGGGCTTCAAGATTGGCTCTAGGTTGATTGAGACGTCGTTACATTTGAAGGAGTCAGCAGTTCACGGCATTAAAGTTGATAACAATATTAGCGCGCGTACGTAGTTCGCTGTGCATTACTTCGTATCATTTCAAAACTTATGAAAAATACTGACAGACGATGACAGATAATCAATTTTTTAGAAAAATGGATAAGCCTACGCTGTTATTCAGCGCCTCCGCAGAGACCTACTTTAATATGTACGGATTTGGAAACTGGTACGGGCGACGTGATGGATTGGCGGGGGAAGACGTAACTGGTGGCATGGAATTTTTTGGTTCAGGAACGCTTCGAGTAGGGGTCGATTCTAAATTTGGCTTGGTGGGTGGGGACATGAATATTACCTTGCCCACATTCATTACAGTTGAAGCGAAAGCCATTGAAAAGGAAGGCAAAACAAAGGAACTTGTTGCGGGGGTATCAGAATTCAAAAGCCGGGCTGTTGCAAATGTATCGTCTTCAATTGCGTCGTTAAGAGCAAGTGTCTCTGAGGATACAGCCAACGCGTCCGAGACGGGCGGACAGACTGCGGAGGGCACAATAGCTGGAGCAACGGCAGATAAGGGCGCAGTAGACTTAAAAAACCCAGGTGCCCCTGTTCCACCCACCCCTACCGGGGCCGCTTTAGTCGCCGCGACGGCAGGTGCGCAGGAAGCGGCTGAAAAGGCGGCGAAAGAAGCGGCAGATAAAGCATTTGCTTCTGCCCAAAAAGCAGCAATAAAAAACTCGACGGAAGAGGCAGCTGGACTTGGATCAAGGGCAGCATCCGATACGGCAGCAGACGCTGCTAAAGCGGCGGACGAGGCGGCAGAGGCAGCAAAAAAAGCGGCGGACAAGGCGAAAGCCTGGAGAGAATTGGCCGATAAGGCGGCGGAAGAAGCAGCCGCCGCTGGCAAAGGGGCGGACGAAGCGGCATCTGCGGCTACGCGAGCTGGAGAAATGGTTGAATATATGGATGAATATGCTGAGGCGGCCACTGCCGCATCTAGGGCGGCGAATGACGCCGCAGGTGCTGGTGTCGATGATGCCGTTGACGCAGGGGCTGACGCCGCGAGAAACGCGTCTAATAACGCGGCGGGCGCGCTTGATGAATTAGACCAGGCAAAGGCTGGGTTTGACGAAGCGACTAGTAATCTTTCAAAAGCTACCGAGGAATTAAATCAAGCTAAGGCTGGGGTTGACGAAGCAACTAGTAATCTTTCAAAAGCTACCGAGGAATTAGATAACCTTAAACAAGCAAGAGACGGTCAATTAGAGCAGCTGGAGAATCTAAATAAAGAATTAGACACGGCAATCGCTAATGGGGACACTGCTGCGCGGGAAGCGCTAACTAAACAAGCCGATGAACTAAAAATAGCGATAAATGAAGCTAGTGCAAACATAAACGTAAAGCAAATTGAAGCTGATGGTTTTGCGGATGATTTAGCCACTGCAAATAGTAATGTAATCGCAAAGCAAGCTGAAGTTGATGGTTATGCGGATGATTTAGCTTTGGCAAGTAACGATGTAATGTTTAAGCAAGCTGAATACGATAGCGCCGCAGAAGCGGCGGAAGCCGCTCAAAAAACCTTGGATGAGGCTATAGCGGCGGCTAACGCGCAAAAGTTGGCAAATGATTTGTTCGAAAAAATATCAAAAAACTACGAAGATTTAGGTGATGCCTGGTTATCGAACGCCCTAAAGGTTGATGATTTCGGTCTTGACTTTAAAACTTTATCAGAGCTTTTCACCAACCCAATTTTCGGGCGAGATGACGCTATTGCTGAATTTGTTGGGTACTATAAATACGATTATGGAGACGGCTCGTGGGACGGCAACAATGACGTCGATAGTTTTTCGACAACGTATACCGTAGGCGCAACCAATCCAAACACAGGTGAGACAGCTTTTGCGGAACAGGCGCCAGCAGATCAGACCCAACGGCGAGGGCCTGACGAACAACCAGATGGAACAATTCTCTACTGGGGGTTCTCTTGACTATAAGGGAAAGGGCGTGGGACATTGCGGGTCTTTAAATCACCAAGATTTAGTTTGCTTTTCAAGCCGTTTATGCAACGAGACCGAGTTGATCTGGTCGCAACAATGGTGAGTTTTATACCTTTTGATAAACCAGATGAACCAATGCTTGAAGAGGAGGCGTGGCCCATAATAACTGAACAATTGGGGGATACACCGCTAGACACTGGCGACCCCAAAGCGAATGGCGAATGGCTTGCGCATGGTTTTGCCTGCGCGCCCGATGGTAGTCTGGTGACTGAAATAGATGTTTCTATCGGTCTCGATAAAGAGAATAAAACATTGCATGTTGTAGGTGATAGAGAATGGGTGGCGGAGCGAGGACGATCAATATCTGTAACAGAGCCCTCGCCATTTGATAAAATGCCGATAAATCCGGCCAAGGCATTTGGCGGAGTTGATTTCAAAGATAACCCGGCCGGACAGGGGCATTGGCAAAAAAAAGGGGAAGCAGAGAACTACCCGCTACCATCGATAATGTATGCAGGTGATAAGATAATCGAGCCTGGCGATATTATTCTCCCGGCCTATTTTGGGCCGCAAGATGTAATGTTACCTGAGCGTCAGCGTCGTGCAGGTACATATGACCAGAATTGGGCCGAGACAAGTTTTCCGGGTTTGCCCGACGACTTTGATCAGAGATTTTTTCAGGCGGCGCAGGCAGATCAGCAGATTGAGAGTTTTTTCACGGGGTCGGAAACTTTCCACATTGAAAATATGCACCCAGACTTTAGGGAACAAATATTAACATTGCCCGGCATTCGAAGTCGGGCCTTTATAACAATTAATAGGAGTGGAAAAGAAAAATCCTTCGAAGAGATCCCGATGGCTACAGATACGGTCTACCTATTTCCCGCGTCAGCGATAGCTGTTTTAATACATCGAGGCCGTATACAAGTCGAGTCCATGGACTTTGTGGAAATTGATTCGATTATTGGAGCCTTTGAATGGCTTAAAGACAAAAAACGGCCGGTGTCTTATTACGCATCCTGTCGTGACGAGCGTGATGATCGGGAAACGGCAGCTCAAGCGATTTTAAAGGTAGCCGAGCTTTATCCGGAAAGATGGGAGGAACCGCCAGAAAAACTAGCAGATGTAATCAAGCCACGGGACCCAACGCTTACCAGGGATGGAACAAATAAATTAGATGCCTTGTGGGGAAAATGGAAGGCTATCTTAGACTCGGGACTCGCTAGCAGTGGGCTCCCTCCTTACGACCAGCTTGTAGCCTCACGAGGAGGCGTTATTGACGACGACGCAGAAGTGGGTGCAATAAGGCAGGAAATAGATAAGTTAAAAAATAGTCCAATGCCAACCGCGAAGGAACTTCAAGATAAAGGAACGGGAACGACTAAAATCGCAAATATGGTGAATGCCTATATGGATAAACAAATTGATGCTGCGGAGGCCTACTTCCGTCGCGAGTGCGCCATATTCGGATATGATTTCGATGATTTGAAAGCGAGAGCTGCAGCAGCATCGCCAACAACTAACCAGGGCCTAAAATCCTTTATTAACGCCGAACTTCAGCGGATTGGTTCAGATGAACGATCTCCACAACAAGTTCGAGATGCAGCGCGGAGGGCTTCTGTTGAGCTCGTCTCAAATTCAGATATGTTTGATAAGCTTGATGACCTTGAAGCAAGAGGGAAAACCTTTGTTGGTCATTTAATGCCAAAGGCGCCAGTATTGGTTCCCGCTGCAAACGAAGACGTCAGAGCTGAGGTAGTCGAGTGCTCTGCAAACGGTGAAAAGATGAACCGGAAAGATCTGCGAGGTGCAGACTTGTCAGGCTTAGATCTATCCGGATCAATATTTGGGCAAGCCGACTTCACATCAGCTAACTTATCAGGTGCAAACCTATCAAATTGTCTCCTTAACGGTGCTTGTTTTGCGTTTGCAAATTTAACAAATACCGTGCTTGAGAATGTTCAGGCAGAGGAAGCAAACTTTGGTGAAACATTCCTCAACGGCACAAAACTGGGCTTTGCTAATTTGCAGAATGCCGTTTTCACAAAGGCTTACGGCGCCGCCGGTCTCTTTTTGCACGCTGACTTAAAAGATGCCAAATTCATTGAATGCAACATGCCGGAAGCACAATTCCTGGGCGCTAATTGTGCCGCCACATTATTCATAGAGACTGCGATGACGGGAGCACTTTTCAATAGTGCCGAAATGAATAATACAACGTTTATCGATTGCAAGATAAATCGCGCACAGTTTTTCAGTTCGACGGGGGCGCACCTAACGTTAATTGGTGGCGATTTTTCAGATTCGGATTTTCGGACAGCGCAATTGGAATCTTTTACGATTTGCAATAATCCGCGACTTGATAGATGCGATTTCGCGCGCGCAGAGTTAAAGCTTGCCAACTTCCGGGGTGCATCATTACGAAGTGCTCTATTTGCAGACGCCGTTTTAAATCAGGCAGATTTTAGTGAGACAGAGCTTAACAAGGCATCGTTTGTGAGGGCATTAGCTCGCAACTCAAGATTTCATCGTTCGAATATTGAATATGTAAATTTTGAAGGCACGGATCTTATGGAAGCTAATTTTTTGTTGGCCAAAATTGATAAATGCGATGTGAAGGACGCAAATTTTTTCGGCGCCGATTTTATGAAAACTGAAATCGGAGAAACAAACTTCGCGGAGGCTAACGTTGGACGTACTAGACTAGAAGGCTTTCGTTTCCCATGAGCTATCGACAAGATATCTTGGACGATCTTTCGTTAACAATGGCGCTCGTCGATAAAAATATCTCTGGGTTAGACTTTTCGGGAGAGGACCTAAGTAATTGCGCCTTTTCCGATGTAAATTTTTCTAACTGCAATTTACAAGGTGTCAATTTTACTTCATGTCAGATAGCAAACTGTGATTTTTCAGGTGCTGATATGACGGGGGCAAATGCTATGTCGACGCAGTGGTATAAACCAATCTTTAAAGATACAAAAATTAGAGATGTTGACTTTCGAGCAGTCCAAATGTCCAACTCGACAATATCGGATGCAATATTAGATGGTGAAAAAACGTCGACCGCCATTTTCAATGAAATTCACTTTGAAAACGTAACGATAACGGGCCGAATTGAGAGACTTATCGCCAATAATAGTATTTTCGATGGGATGATAGCTAATTCAGTGATATTAGAGCGTTGCATTTTTTTTAACTGCTCTATGAAAGAAATTGATATTTCAAACTCACAATTTAAAGAAGTAACTTTTGTATCGTCGGATCTAAGTTTGAGTAACCTAGATGGGATAGTCATAGATAAAGCACTGTTTCAGGAAATGGATTTATCTGAGCGGGACCTATCTGGTATAAGAATGTTTGGAGCGCAGATGATTGGGTGCAATTTATCTGGTGTCAATTTTACGGACGCGATATTAGAAAAGTGCAGTTTTATTAAAGCTAATTTAGTAAATTCAAATTTTGAGCGCGCGGTTGCTTCCCAGGCTAACTTTTGTGAGGCGGATGTCTCTAATGCGGTTTTGGATAAAGCCTATTTGCATCAAACAATATGGAATGACGCTACAATCACGGATAGTAGTTTCCAAGATTGCAACCTTGAAAGTAGTTCATTTCAAAATGCCAAGCTAGATAACGTAAACCTGAATAACACTAACCTCATCTATGTTGATTTTTCTTCGGCGAACCTTTCAGGTGCTCAAATAACTAATGCAGATCTCTATATGGCTAATTTGGATAACATCAATGAGGAAGACGCTAACTGGCAGGGCTCTGATCGAAGACGTGCACGAGCGCCAGACAAGCAAAAGAACGAAGCACTTTTATGGCCAACCTCTCTTTCTGGTCCTACTATTAAACCAAAACCAAAAATACAACTCTAAATGGAGCTAAGTAATGGTTAAAACGTTGAATATACGGGAGCTATCGTCAGAAGTTGATGACGAAGTGATCAGCTCGACAACGGAGGTGGGTTTCCACTTTGGCGAAGTGGTGGGAGAGAGCGATAGTTATTACACCGTAAAGTTTGAAAATTCTACTCAAAACGCTGTCAAGTCCATAAGTTGCTTGGTCATGCCAAGGGTGGGGGATTATGCGGCTTGTCTTTCGGATGGCAAAAGATTGTTTATCTCTGAAGTTTTAGAGCGCACACCAGACCACGAAAAAATTGAAATTCAATCGGATCGTCCCTTCCAAGTGTCCGCCCCAGAAGTATCGGTAACAGGGGCGGAGCAGCTTGTATTAACTAGTCGGGAAGGTGAGCTTAACTTTCACGAGTTATCGCTCCGAGCATTAAAATTAGAGGCTACCGCCGAAAATGCTACCACTGCCATCAAAAGTCTAACACACGTCGGTAAGGTAATAAAAACGACAATATCTGATATGCTTTTGCGAGCAGCAACGTCGCTTAGGATTATAGATGGCGCTGATCATCAGAGGGCGGAGGAAACGCATATAATCGCTGAAAAGTTTCTTTCTGTCAGAGGTGAATTAACTAGTGTTGCCGCTAAAAAGGATGTAAAGATCGACGGCAAGCGCGTCCATATTGGTTGAGGGATACAATGTTTGCGATAAATAATATGATCGGGTTGAATTTTGCGTTTCCGGATGTTTGCCTTACGCCAATGCCCACTCCGACGCCAATTCCATATCCAAATTTTGCGCTTACGACAACCTCGATTCCGAGTGCCTTCAACGTATTTACAGTCTGTGCGCCCCAATTAAACATGTTTGCTTTTGCCGTAGTTAGCCTTGGCGACAACACGGGTGTTGGAATGGGAGTGGCCTCGGGCATGGTAGCTGGGCCTGAGCGTTATATTTTAGGATGTTTTACAAATCTTGTAAGCGGCGGACCCTCGGTAAATCTTACTAAGATGACCATACAGAATAGTACGAATATGATTGGCTTCAATATCGTCCCAAGCCAGCCACGGGTGCTAATTTTAATGTAATTAATGTATTTATTTACGTGGTTACTTCAGGCCAAACCATATTTCTCACACAATAGTTGGATGGTTGTCTTGATGGGACGATCCCAATTGTTTTCATGTGCCTGCCGGATCAAGGTCGCTGTTGGATAATATGGCACGGTTCTAGATTTGTAACCCCATACCCAACTTGGCAAAAGGGGCAATAGAACAAGCAACGGTTTGTGAAGTGCGCCAGCAATATGCGCAGAAATATTATCGGCTGAGATAAGAATATCGAGTTGATCTATTGCGGCGGCCAGATCTTCGTAATCATTGATAACATCGCCTATATTCTCAACATTTAAGTCGGAAAGGTGGTTCTTTTGTGTTTTTGTATCAGTTGGGGAAATACTTATAAATTTGGCTCCTTGCAAACCCATTATCGGTTCAAACTCTTCTAGCCTTAGCTCCTGCTGAGGTCCGGTTGATAATCCTGAAGCAAACCAAGACAAACCTATTTTTAATTCGTTTCCTGAAAATATATTTTGATCCCAAGATCGGTTTACGGAAGTATCAGGCTCCAAGTACCGACCATTTTCAGGCAATTGTCCCGATTTTAATTTCAATAATGAGGGTGCCGCATAAAGATGAGTTGTCATCAATTTACCAGATGTTTCATCTGGCTTGAAGTCTTGTTCATCACTTACCACTACATCGCCATTTATTCTGGCGATAAGTTTTAGCATCGGTTTTTTAACTAATACAACGGTCTCATTCGACTTTTCGTTTAAACTGTTTAGCAGTCGGGATAGTAGAATAATTTCCCCGTCCGGCATACCCGCAGTATGGACATGTAGACAATCATTTGTAATTTGCCCATCCCATTTAGAAAAAACGGACGAACTAGCTGCGAATATTTTTTCGAACGACGCCTTGAGTGACTCCCATGGGTCTTCTTCTCCGATAAGTATATTGAGCATTTTTAAACGATGAAAGGCTTCACCTTCTTCACCTGCTCTTTCAAAAGCCTCTTTTGCTTTTGCAAGTTGTCCTGACTCAGCGAGCGACTTGCCAAGAGCTGTAAAGCCTTTGGTAAAAGAAACATTTTCTGATACGGACATGAGAAAAAACGCAGTGGCTGTTTTGAGGTCGCCCGCCTGATAGTTCGTCTCACCTATTTCAAAATCAACAAGGTGGGGTTTGGGAAAACCTTCTCGTGCAGTTTTAAAACAATCAAGTGCATCTGAATAAAGCTTTAGCATTCGCAGGCTCAGTCCTTTATTAAAAAGGATGACAGCATTATTAGGATCAGCTAACAGAGCTTTGTCTAAATGCGTAATGGATTTATGATAGAGGTTTGATTGGGAATAGATAGAGGCAATATTAATATGAGCCTTGGTATGGTCTGGCTTGACCTTTATCGCCTGATTAAAGAACCGTAGTGCAGGTTCCGGATTGTCTGGCGTTGATATCATTTCCACAACCCCGCGATTATAATAAGCTTGCGCGGAGTCAGGTGCGAGGCTTATGGCTTGCTCTAATATTTCAACAGCTTCTGCATAGCGTTTTTGCTCCATCAGGCTCGTGCCTAAATTATTTAATCCATCAATATCATCCGGCATTATTTTTAAAAGTTTTCTGAAAGAAAATTCGGACGCTTCCGCATCTCCTATCGACATTAAATGGATGCCGCGATTATTTAGAGCGTTTATGTTTTCTGGGTCTAAGTGAAGAATTTTAGCATATATAGGAAGTGCTGCTTGAGGAGTGTCTGAAACACTTGCTATCTCTCCCATACCTTCCAAAGCTTCCAAGTTATCAGGGTCCAGTCCCAATACTCGACTGTATATTGATGCAGCATCTTTTAGACGCCCATTTTGTTTATGCGTATTAGCGGCTGCTAGAGCCTCTTTTGCAGCTTCTTCACGTTCTCTCTTAAAGTCAGCCATTTGTCGCAATCAAACGTTTTATCCAAATGCTATTTCCCAGTCCCCAGCTTGGCGCTGCTTCCTGCCCGTTTAGTTTACATTGGATAACCTTCACGAGATACCCCGTTTTTAAAATCACCTTTGCACTAGATTAAAGAAAAATGGCGCAGCAATCGAGAGAACGCGCCATAAATAAAAATTTCGTGCAAGACCAATCAAAAAGCCGTCCGTAAAACGAGGCTCTGCTATTTTGTCTTACAAGAAAAAGTTCACAAGCTGCGATAATTGAAACTGGATTTAAAACGACAAAATAAAGTGGTGAAAACAAGTTAACGTGCTTTTAGATCCGGACCTCTATTTTTTCAATCTTGAAAATTGCTTTGGTTTGTCTTTAAAGATCAATATATCAGGTTACAAAGACACTGCTTTGTGAGGTGACACTGGCGTTGGTCTACAAATTGATGACTCTTGGGTCCGCAAATAAGTTTTTGATACTGCGTTGTATGAATTGTGGCCTGTACTGTCGTGCTACTTTTTGGATTGCATACAAAGGGCTTATTGACCACATGTGTTTTTAAAAGTAGGCGTTCGTACTCGCGATCAAAGGTGTTTGGCCAGGTATAATACCTGTCTG
>CETK01017840.1_pt1 | contig 21711 bp, 29 predicted proteins | sample 361431 | NCBI WGS metagenome assembly CETK01 (sample SAMEA2622452, study PRJEB7988) | marine metagenome | biome: marine biome (ENVO:00000447); feature: surface water layer (ENVO:00002042); material: "saline water (ENVO:00002010), including plankton (ENVO:xxxxxxxx)" | depth 5 m | reverse complement strand
AACGAAGATGAAGATAATACTGAAGTAGCAGTAGTATCATCAAACGAGGAGAACGCTCATCAAAATGCTGTTGATGAAGTTGTAGAAGAGGAAGAAACAGAAAGTGAGGAAGATGAAGATGCTAATGAAAATACTGTGGAAAATGAAGATGAAGAGGAAAAGCAACCTGATAATAATGATGACGACGATGAGGTATTATCAGATGCTCCACAAATTGATATTCATCAAGAAACATGGAATGCGCCTCCAACCAGAACTAGACCATTATTAAAAAATCAAGCAATTTCAATAATGGAGTATCTAAATTCCTTAACACTTGATAACGAACAAAAAAATATGTTAATTGATGGTCCACAAGGTCATATGGGATTAAAACAAATAATAGACCATATATACACAGAAAAATATGGCAATGATAATCCTATGTTGAATAAATTAAAAAGGGTCCGTAACAGACGCGAAGATAATTACAAAGCATTTTGTGAAGACTTATTAGAAGAATACGAAGCGTATCCACGTGATACAAGTCAGGTTATTAAAGGAGAAGCGTTATATCATCTCGCAATAACAATTCACAATCAACTAAATCCTACTGAATTATAAATTAAAATATAAATTAAAATAAATATATAAATTTTTTAAATTATAAACTACTACCTATTTTTTTACGTGGTATAACATTTACATACATTCCTGTATTAAATGGACGAAAACCTTTATTATTATAATTTACAGGATCATATAAATCCATAGGTCCCATTGTTGCTTTATTTATTTCATGGTTATTAAAAATTTCTTTATTTTGTCTATCATCTAATATAAAATGAAAGTCTTTAAACAAATATAATAAAATTAAACGCATTTCTAACTGTGAAAAATTTTTTCCAATACAATCTCTTGGACCATATGTAAAAGGAGAAAATCGTTTTGTTGAAGGATTATAAAAAGCATGTATTTCATCATTCCATAATTCATTACCTTCAAACTCTCTTTCTGGATTAAAATCTTCAGCATCTTCTCCCCATAAATCAGGATTTAAATGACGAGAATAGTTAAAAATTTGAACATATGTTCCCTTAGGAACTTTAATCATTCCATTTTTACCTCTTATTTTATCATCCTCTATCAATTCTCTGAATGTACCATTAGGAACAGCACTATGTAATCTTAAGGTTTCCATTATACATCTTGTCATAAAAGGTAATCTGCGAAAATCTTTTATTGTTATTTCATCACCCTTTTGAACGTTCCAAAAATGATCCACTTCTCTCTGCAATTTTCTTTGCCACGTTTGATTTTTACATAATTCAAATACTAACCAAGTTAATGTATGCCCTGTTGTATCATGTCCAGCAAAAGAAAAAATTAAAGCATTACCATATTCTTCAGTTTTTGAAGTTAGATCTTTTCTTCTATCTTTAAATGACATTGATAATGGTCCATTTGATTTATTTATTTCTTCTATCAAATTAATAGCATATTCACGAGCATATCCCTTTCCTTTTCCACCAAATGCGTCTCTTATTTTTTTATTTGTTTTTTCTTGAAATTCATCAGGTAATCCAAACATAGCCAATTGTAATTGTGCCAACGTTTCATTTAAAAAAAATTCTGACATATTAACTTTCTCTTTACCATAATTTGATTTCCTAATTAATAATTTACTACATTTCTTTGCTCGTTTTGCTGATATTTTAATAACACCATTTAATTCTATTGGTGAAAAAGCATTTACATATTCCATTCTTTGATCTCTCCATTGCTTTGTATCTGTTGTTGATATAATAGAATCATACAATAAGGGGACAAAATTGGGCATTTTTTTTATATGTTTCATAGCTATTCTTTGACAATCATCCGGGTCACTTATTAATATTAAATCTGTCAATCTTGAATTCGCAACATCCAAGTATGGAATAACTATATTGTCTGATAAACTTCTTGCATGAAGTTTTTGATAATTTTTAAATAATATATGATCTTTACCTATTAACGATTGTTTTTCAATCTCAAGTAATACTTCAAAATAATTTATATCAATAGCGAATACAGGACTATAGAAAGCTTCATATAAACCTTCAGCTACGCGTCTGTTATATGTTTTCATATTATCTTTATGGAAATATGATTTACCTTTGTGTTTTTCCGTAAACAAATCTCTAAATTTATTCATATATAATTCTATTATATTGTTTTAAAACTGATTTAAAATGTAATTTACTTTTTTAATCAAATGACCTCACTTATATTACCAGAAGAAATCGTAGAATATATTATATCATTCACTTGCGATAGAAGAGGATATAATATGGTCCAATATAAACATAGAATAAAAGCAAAATGGTGTCAAATGAGACGAATAACAGATGAAATGGATTATTTTCATCATTTAAGATATACTATTGCTTGGTTAAGACCTTCTGGACTACAAAAAAAACAAACGCCAGAATTCATAAAAAGTTTAAAAGAAGGCAAACCTCAGGTAACATATAATACGGGATGCTATTCTACCTCTTGTCAAGAACGCAAAGCAAGACATTTGGTGTATATGAATAAATCAAGTTGTGTGGGACCACCTATTATAAAATTGATTTAAAATAATAATATATAATTTTTTTTAATTATCATGTCAAAAACTATGTCTCAACCAAACGAATATGATTCAATAGATGAGTTAGATGAATTAGATGAATTAGAGCGGCAAGAAATGTTAGAGTTTAAAAAGAGAAATGAAGCTGAAACTAAAAAAACTTGTCTACAACTACAAAAGTTATTTCATATGGCTATGTTAATGGGATTTCTTCACCTCTTGAAAACAAAAGAAAAAATGATGGATTACTTAAATACAAGAGGAGATAAAGAATGGACAAGCGATTATATATGGACTTTAGCTGATATGAATAAAATTAATTGGGTAAAAGGTTATGATGATCCAACACCATATGAAAAATATAAAGAAGAAATGAATCAAGCATTAGCAAAAATTTTACATCCTAGTTCTGTTGTTTGATAAATTGATTTAAAAACAATGTAATATACTTTTTTAATGACTGAATTACCAGATGAAATATGGAACCATATATTAGAATTCACCTTAGATTGGAAAAGTTCTCATAAGCGAAAAATGAAACCTATTCTTGAAAATAATATTGTAGAATGTTACAAAGAAGTATATGAAAGATGGACAGTGTTTCCACCTTGGCCAACATCAACAGCTATCATTATTGATGAATATCAAAATCGCCAGTTCTTCGATTGGGCACCACCGCCTGATTTACCTTTAACCAGTATAACATGGAATATAAATGCTAATAAAAATGGTGGTTGGTGGTGTGGTTATGGGTGGACAAAAAAAAACAAATATATATAAATACATATAAATATAATTTTTTATTGATATTTATATGTTCTCTAGCAATTGGTATTGTGCTTTTAAGAAAAAAAATAATAAAGTTCAACCCATAAAAAAAATACAAGTTTGGGAAAACAAAAAAGTAATCCATGAAGTTGAATTTGATGATCTAAACAAAAAAACTAATTATACCACTAATCATAAAATTAAAAAAAATATAAGTACAATTTATAATGGCTCGTCGTAGAAAAAGAGGTGGTCAAATGCCTATGAACGCAAAAAGTAAATTAGTATTAGTTCTAATCACACTAACTGGTCTTAGTTTCTTTGGTCTTGATAGGATATATGCTGGTCAATACGGATTAGGAGCAGCAAAATTTATTACAGGTGGGGGTTTAGGAATTTGGTTTTTAATTGATGGATTTCGTGTAATTGTTAATGCGTTAACAAAATCACAAGAAGGTCTATTTGGAATAACAAATTGGAGTGATGATATTGAATTAGCATTTAAAGTAACTGCTGGAATTCTTGTATTGCAAATTGTTGGTAGTTTAATCGGTGGGATCACAGCAGCTATTACAAGTTCATCAATAAATATTGAAGCACCTTCATCGGAAGAAAAGAAAGAAGAAACTAAACCAGCAACTAAACCAGCAAATCCAGATGGACAAACCGACCAAAAAAAAGAAGGTCTTTTTATGTCATATTAAACCCAAACCTGGATAAAAAAATTGAATTATTTTAGTTATTAATTTATTATTATTAATAACTATAATCATGTATTCGAATACACGCACACGTAGTAAAGGCTATATGCCAGCAATTGTATTTAAAACTATTCTAGCTGATAGGTCAGCTTCTATGGAAACATTTAATGGTAAACAATATGATATGGCAGAACATCTGTTAAATGACGCAAAGAAACAAGCTTCTGAAACAAATAAACAAACACATGTTAAATTTGTTACATTTGATAGCACTGTTAAAACTATTATAGACCAAGATATCAGTTCATACAATATTGATAGAGACGTTATTGAAGATGCTATGAAACCATCAGGATCAACAAGATTTAATGACACTCTTATTGAAGAAATTGACGCGCTGATTCTAAAGAAAGAAACTTACTTACAATCACTATCAAATAAAGCAAGAGCCTTAAATCCAGATATTGCTATGGTTCTAATTGCTATTACCGATGGAGAAGATAATGCTAGTATGCATTCAATAGAAGGCGCACGCGAAGAAATGTTACAATTTCGTCAAAACGGTGGTAGAGCTATATTAATGGCAGCTAATATGGATGCTGAAGTAATAGGAGCGAGATATGGATTTAATCCAGAAAAGTCTATAACAGTTCATAATTCAAACCCAACAGCTATAGAATCATGTTATAGAGCTGTATCAGATATGGCAAGAAATCTATCACTAGGAATTGACGTATCATTCACACCTGTTGAACGCGCTAGTTCTCAAGCATTACCATCATTACAATCATTACCACAATTACAGCGCGCTATAGCAATGCCATTAGATTCTATCCCTGATGATGATACTCATCCATTATTATGGACTAATTTTAATAACAATAACAATTGTTCGGTGCTTACGCCACCAACTTTAATGAGACAAACCCGATTATAAATTTAATATTATATAATTATATGTTCAATTGTTTCCAAAAGAAAAAAAAAATAAATAAAAAAATAAAAACCCAAGTGCTCGCAGGCAAATTTTTTAATATTGTCAAATTGGGACTTGAAATGTATGCCGAAGAAAAACAACAAGAATTGAATAATAGAAGATGGAGCCGAATTAGACATGCGATTAAAGGCATTAATAGTTTTAAAAAATAATTATATAATTTATAGTAATGATTTGGAAAAAAAATAAATACAAAAATATTATACAAGATTATAGAGCTATCATTAGAGAACAAGCAGAATTAATAAAACAACAACAAGAAGTGATTGAAAATCTTAAAAACGTTTTAAAAGATGTAAAAGCCAAGTTCAAATTAAATATTAAAATTGATTAAATATATTATATTTTCTTTGCTCAAATCATGAATACAACATTAATGTGCTTTAGTTATGCCTGTTCTTCGCAAACAGAAGAACTAATACAACGTGTAAAATACAGTAATAAAATATTATTACCACCAAGTGTATTGCATCAATTACAAGACAATACAACAACTATGTTCTTTAAAATAACCAATGTTGAAAATAGTTTTGGTCAAGTTTGTGGTGTTCAAGAATTTACAGCACCACCCGGTGTTGTATTAGTTCCATATCACGTAATGGAGGGTTTAGGATTAAATGAAGGTAATAATGTTAATATAGAATTATCAACACCACCAGATGGTTCTTATATAAAATTACAACCACATAAAACTGAATTTATAGAATTACCTGATCCCAAAGCTCTATTAGAAAAAGCACTAAGTGTTAATTATCCTGTTGTTACAGAAGGTCATACAATTACTATTCAAAATCCTGAAAACGATAAAGTATATCATATTGATATAGTCAAAACAGAACCATCTCCTATCATTAAAATTATAGACGTAAATATAAATGTTGATTTTGATGCTCCATTGGATTATGTTCCGCCTCCACCGATTGAGAAATATGATAAGGAACGATTTCCAGGTAAAGGTCATAGATTAGGTTCATTATAAAATTGAATTAAAATAAAATACTTTTTTAATTCAATAAACATGTCATTTATAAATCTAGAAGAAAAACTAAAAAAAGATTGTGCTCATATAGTTCAGGCTATATTATCTAATGAACAAGCCAAATTTATGGTTCAAGTATTGCGGAAAGGTCCTCCAGAGGATTTGGGTTATATGTGGGGTTTAAACGAACCAGATTATTGGACACAACAGGAAAAAGATGCGATTAATACAATGCATATTTGGGTTCTCCAGAAGGGTTGGGAAAGTTCCGGATATGGTATTATGTTCCGTTCATTGGAAGCATCAATTAAAAAATTGGATTCAAATACAATAAGGTGTTTAAATACGGAGGCTTAATATTTACCTGTAGATTCTTCCCATATACTATTAATAATTTTCATTAATTCTTCATTACCACCTTTATCTGGATGATATTTTTTTATTAAATTACGCCATACTTTTTTGATAGGATTATTTTTAAATTCTAGAATATCTTGAGGTAAGCTTCTTTCTTTCTTTATTTCCTCTATTCGTCTTTCCCACTCTTCTCTCGCTTGTCTATCAGCTCTTTCTTTTGCTTCTCTTTCCTGCTGTCTTCTAAATTCTTCTTGTGCTTTTTTAAATTTACACTTTAGTTCCTGTTCCTTAATTCTATTTCTCTCTCTCTTTGCTTCTCTTACTTTCTTCTTCTTTTCTTTCATTCTTCTTTTTTTCGCCCTTTTTGCTTCTATCACTTTCTTCTCTTTAGTATTTACTACGTTTTTATATACATATTTTGAATTTCCACTATTAATAGCAATCCTCAATTTTATATATTCCATTGCTTCCCTAGCTTCGGGCGAAAGCGTAGAATAATACTTTTCTTTCGCATATTTTAATTTTTTTAATAATTGTTTGATACTAGTCTTTTCATATAGCGAAGAGTATGTCTTCGTCATGATTTCATGTATGTTAATATTAATCATTAATATTTTTCTATTCAATTTTATAAAAAAATTTACTTTCTATTCTACAATATCTGGTATCTGTATTTCCAATCTAATTTTATGTTTTAACCTGGCTTCATCTCTAAACACATAGATTTTAAATTGATACGAACTATTCAAATCTATATCGTGTCTACTTGTTATCCTATTAGTCATTTTTATTTCTGGCAAATATACCATATATTGATATAACGCATCGTTTCTTACTATTTTATCAAAAATATAACCTCTATACATTTTTTTTGTAATACTTTCATCTTCCTGACACATACTTAATAAAGAACATTCATTTTGAACTCTTCTAATAGATCTCATCGTTTGATTAATATAATCAATTGATTTATCACTTGTCCATTTGTTATAAAACTCCAATGCTTTTCCTTCTAATTTAACTAATCCCAATACATCCTGTAATTTCAAAATATTCAATAAATCAGGCAATCGTCTAATCGGACTCGTAATATGAACATAAGCATCAAAATCTAACATATCATGCGATTCTATATTTTCATATTTTGTATACTTACCTCCAAATGAGTGCCATATTTTTAAAAATTTACTTACTTCATCTGGAACATTTTCAGGAGGCTTATATGTTTTATTTAATTTGGCAGAACGATAAATTCCCGTCTCATTATCTTTTAAAACAGTAGCACTATAGTAATTCATTAATATCATCATATAAGCTATCATATCGTGTGTAGTAGTTATATTCTCTACATATTTATGTCTTTTATTTAATTCTTTTACCGTTTTATAAGATAATAATACATTATCATTATCTAATTCGTGTGTATCATATCTATAATTCCTCCATACCCTAATCTTACTATTCAAAAATTTAGATGAAACAATATTATAATTATCATTGGGATCTATAACAAGGTCTAATGTTAGAGCAAATCTTTCATGGTCTTCAACTAAACTACATATAGCATCGGATAATACTGTAGGCAACATCGGTCTTTTCCTATCTGGTAAATATATTGTTGAAATTCTTTTTGTAAAACTTTCCCATAAACTTAACAATCTAAACCAAAAACTAACATTTGATATATAAATACTTAATATTAACATACCATCAACAACCTTTATACCAAAAGCATCATCAAAATCTTTACTTGTTTCAGGATCAATAGTATAAACATAATGATTTGTTCTATCTTCAAAATCAAAACAATTATCCATATGTTTTATATGTTGCTCTTCTGTGAATAATTTCAATCTTTTTCTTGTTTCTTTATTGAATTTTTGTATAGATGCATATAAACTTTTACAATACAATTGATATTCATAAAAACTATTTAAACAATGAATAGCGCCCAAATTATTTGTAACTCTTCCCGTTGGATGTTTTTCATTCCACGAATGAAACTCAAATACAATATACAAATTATGTCTTTTTTTCCCAAATACAGATTTTTCGTTATAAGGTATCAAAAACATTGGCAATCTTCTATCGTCAGGAATACATTTGTAATAAAATCTATTTTTAATTTTACCATATGTTTTATTATTATCTAATACTAAAACACCAGGTATATTTTTCATAGACCTAACAGAAGAATGAAGAACTTTCATTGTCAATGGATTTTTAATATCTTTATCAATTTGTATTATATCTTGATTGAATAATTTATTATAAACCGGATGTATTTCTGGTTGATTTTCAGTTGGCTTCAGTGTTTTAATATCTAAATATTTATATTCTTTGTATTGACCATCTTCCACAGACAATTTCAATTGAATTGTATTTTGGTCGGTTTCATGAACAATGTATTGCATTTCATATATTTATAAATTTATCTATAAATATATTTTGATTCAATTTTATTATTTTGTTAATATTATTATTGTCCATACTACACCAATTAAATATAATGGAACTATGTATTGTATTTGATTTAATTTGTATGGGTCCATCACATCCTCTAATCCAAAGTAAAATCCAACCGGAATTCTTACAATCGTATATACAACCTTTTGTATTTTTTTCCATAATTTAACTTTATTGCCATTTGGTTCTGTTTTTAAATAATAATACACCATATAATTTGGTAGATTTCCTAATTCACCAACGCCAATAATATTAAACCAATTAAAAATTTTTGGATCTAATGTCATATAATAAATTAAAGCGAGATGATGATAAATTAATGTACAACTCATTAAATTTATTTTTCTTTCAATTAATATTGACCCTTCATATGATATATCATGAATAAAATATCCTATTGAATTTACAACAAACATTTCTGGTGTTCCAAATAACCATATAAATACAGCGGACGAAGCATGTGTCATAGATGTCGCATTCCCTGCTAATTTTTTTGTCCATTCTTTTTTTAATATTGTAAATAACATATTATATAACAAAAACGTTACTATTATTCTAATTATCATTTTATCATTTTATCATTTTTTTTTTAAATATGTTTTTTATATCTATTTTGGTATTCCACACACTTTTGTTATCAAATCTGTATTGGTCACAGTAATCCCATAATATCTAGGTTGAAATATATTAAAAAATAATATAGATATTAATATACCATAGATTATCATTTCAAAATCTTTTTCTATAGGAACAATAATTGTTTTATCATTAAAAGCCAATAGAGATAATGCTATAATACCACTAAAGTGCATCAACATATGTATACCCACAGCACCAATCAACATGCTAGAGTCATTTCCATTATAATAAAGATATATAAGTTCTATAAAATAAAAAATAGGAACAGCTATCCCAAATGTCAATATTGTTGAATTATCACCTGCTATAGGAATAGCAAAAATCCCACATGTTAATACAATCATCATATCGATTATTTTATATAAAAAATGCGGATTATCATTGGTTTCAGTAACATGACGATGGTATATTAATGATGAAACAAATACTGTCCAAGCTGAAATACTATTAACAATATAACCATGATTATACAATAGAAGAGCAGGTATAGAAAAAAATGAAGCTGAAAACATTTGACCTAACGATATCCTTTGCTCATTATTTACCATTAATTAAGTAAATAATAACTATTTATATCATTTTATAAAATCATTTCTGAGAAATCATTGTTAAAGCCCAACCTATACCAAATAAATATAACGGTGCAACAGGCCACAACATTTTAAATCTCACGGGATCTTTCAACTCGTGATAAGTTAATACTGAAGCTCCAATTATACGCATACTACCGTACCATACCTTCTGCACTATTCTCCATTTTTTTAATGATTCTCCTTCTGGGTCTGTTTTTAAATAATGATAAACAATATAATTAGGTATATTACTTAATTCTCCAAATGCCAAAATATTAAACCAATTATATTTTATCGGACTTAAAGTCATGTAATATAAACATACAAAATGATGATAATAATACATCGTATGGGTAAAACTAATATCTCTATATCTTAACAAATAATACAAATCAAATAAGAAATATCCCCCCGAATTATATATATAAAAACTAGGTGTTCCATACAACCAAATACAACACGCCGACGTGACATGAAAAAAAGCAGTATAATTCATTGCTAATTTTTTTGTTGTTACCAATTCCAATCCGCTATTCAAAAAATAATATGGCACAAACCCAACTATAGAACTTAACATTTATTATCTTTCTTGTTTAATCTTTATATTCATTTAAAAAATATTTATGCCTTAAATATAATGTGGAGTCCCATAAGTGTTATTGGTGTTTCTACTTTTTTATATCCAACTTTTTATTATAAATCAAAACGTAGTTTATTAATTTTTATAAATGGATTACTATATCATGGAACGAAAAATAAATATTTATTTTATAACGATGTTATTTGTAACATATTAATTACAGCTTATACAACATACCATCATAAAATATCAAGAAAATATGCAATAGTGGCTAGTATTTTTTGGATTTTAAATAATTATTCACATTATAATAATCATATAAATGAAATAAATGGAGATATTGTTCACGTAATTGGAACTCAATGGATAATGTTAATCGGATTAATAAAATCTTTACAGGAAAAAAGGTTATTACAAAATATTTAAATATAATATTTTTTAAATATTATGAATATTATAAATACTATAAGTGTTTTACTATTTATTTATCCTGTATATAAATATAATTCATATAGGTCATTAATACTTCTAATAAACGGTTTAATATTTCATGGTTATATCCCCGATAATAAATACATGCTTTACTTCGATTCGATTTGTTGTGGAGCAATCGCTTTATATTGTCTTTATCAAGCACCTCATACATTTAAAACTGGATTTTCATTTACTTTATTTAGTATTGCTAATATTTTTTTAAGACGATTTAATTATCATAAAAGTGACTTTTTATGCAATATTTTACATACATTTACAACACACATACCATTTATGATATTGATAACACAAATACATAAATATCAAAGAAAATTAAGAATATAATCTATTAAGTATTTATCACCTACATATTTTAACAGTATTTTTTCCATATGCAACATTTCTGTAGCACGTCTAATAAAAACAAAATTTCTGATCATTTCATAAAAAACATCACTCAAATGTGTAACACAACTCCAATTTGATTTGCTTAACAAACTCGAACAAACTAAACAACATTTTTTTGGTTTTATCAAATATTTTTTATATTTGATGAATAAATTACTCCTATAATAAGATAACAAATCTTTTTTCTTAAATAAAATATTAGGTGGTTGAAAAGGATAATGTTCCATTTGTGTTATTAATAAATTAATATATACATCTGTATTTTTCAAATAAAAAGTTATTGGAAAAATCAATTCTTTCAATTGTGCATCCCCAATATAGTTATGTTCATAATCATAATTCAATAAAAATTCATTTATATCTGGCCTTAACACATAAACTTTATAATTCATATAATTATATTCGGAAGGTAAGTTACTTATTTCTTTTCTGAATCGTCTATATAATATAATTGGATTATTCCCATTACTCATTATTTATTGTATATTTTCTAATGCTATTTCTTTTTTAACTTCTTGTTCCACAATCTTTTTAATATTCTTTTTATCTACTGTTGGTCTTAATACCATTTCTGGATTCACTGGTTTCACTTCTTTCTTTGTCGCATAACCATTGTCTGATAATTTGTTTACTATATTATGTTTAATATTTTGACCTTGTAATACGGTCATTCCTATTTCAGGCAATATAGCCAAAGTATTCATTATTGTTTGATAACTCATAGAACATACACTAGGCATATTCATAAACTTTATACTATAAAACCAATAAGGAGGTATAACTATTATTGTTCCAGCATCTATAGTAACATCCAATGATTTTACTTTATCAAAATCTCTTTCATATTTTTCTTGAACTTTCCAAGGATTTACAGGAGATCTAAATTCATAATTATCATAATCTTTTTCAACATACAAATAACGTTTGTTCTGTGGTGGTATCAACTTAATATCTATTGAACCACTTGTTACATAAAAATAATTTCTATGATTTAAATTATATCTTAATGGGGTATATGACCCATTTGACCCTGACAAAAAATCATATTCACATTTAGATATCATGGGTGGTCTTAAAAATGAATCATTATAAGCATATGTTTTTCGCGTTCCTGTTTCTTCCAAAAAGTCTATATTATTTTCGGTTATATATTTAGAATTATTATCACCTTCAAAAACATTTCTAGCTTCTTTTAATATAAATGGCAAATGCATTTCAGTATTAATATCTTCATTTTTTATATTCCTTATTTTTATATCAAAAGCGCCATATTTATGTTCTAACATTCCAAAATTCAAATTATGCATAATATCATCATTATTATAATCAAATATAACTGGTTGCTTTAATCCACATATCTCTTCTAATTTATCTTTTGAAGGTCTTTCTATTGTATATACTTCTAAATCATTGCTCACGTTTAAATGATGTGTTATATGTAAATATAAAAACAACACTACACAAAATATAACTACACTAAGTAATTCTTTCATAATTAATATTATTTTAGATATGAAATATTAATTTTTTCCTCATTAAATATATATATACATGGCCACAACTCATAAAATGCACATTACAGATAGTAAGTTCATTATTTTATTTAATCAAAGAAAAAATGCTAAAACACTTCTAATAGAATCATATATTAACAATGGAACTGTAGATGAAAAAATGAACAATCTTGGTATATCTCATTTACTCGAACACGTATGTGTTGATGGATGGAAAGGATGTAAAGGTTCATCTTGTAGTGCTTTTTTTAAACCCCAGGGTTCAATAATTAATGCTTCCACAGGACAAACTTATATTAATTATTGGATAAAAGGATTACCTGAATTTACTGATAATATGTTGGATTATATCGTTTCTATCTCTACAAATCCAGGTGTTGATGCTAGACGATTAGTAAAAGAAAAAAAAGCCGTTGAAAATGAACTTAGAATCCATGAAACAAATCCTCAACTAGGATTATATAATCTCTTAAATAGTATGTTATTTCTTCCTGAAGGATTACAAAATCAAGATAATATTCAAGCACAAATAGATTTACTTCCTAAACTTACACCACAAATATTAAAAGATTGGGCACTTGATTATTATGGTTCAGGTAATACTGTAATATCTATTACGGGCAATTTCAATGAAAGTAAAGTATTAAAAAGAATTAAAAATAAATTGAAAAAAGAAGAAGATCCAAGAATAAGACCTTACTATAAAAACATATTCAAAACAGGTATTGATGTTCAACATTTTCATAATAAAAATATAGACAATACTACTATTTTCTTTGTATTTTGGTCACCACTTTTATATAGCGATAAAAACTACTTTCTTATAGAATTATTCAAAGAATTTGTTGGAACAGGAACAACTTCTATATTATTTGATAGATTACGAGAACAAAAAAATTTAATTTATAATATTGGTATTGATTATTACACAATGCCTTATGGGACATATTTCCTTTTTGAAATATCTACTAAAAACTCTAACGTTCCTATTGTTGTTGAAGAAACTATTAAAACACTAAAAAAATTAGCTGCTAATAAATTCACTTTAGATGATCTAAAAGCTTGTAAAAGAAGTCATAAAATCGGATTTTATCAAGATGGAGAACCAAGTAATGAATTCATTTCAACACATTATGCCGAACAATATATCAACCAATTATTTAATATAAATAAAAATACAAAAGTTATTAGTCCAGATAAAATGTTACAACAAATCCAAGATGTAAAAAAACACGAATTTGCTGCTTTTATTAACAAATTACTTATTTTCTCCAATTTAAAAATTGCTTATCAAGGTAAAAAAGAATTTCCATCATTGTTTTCAAAAGTTAGTAAATTAATCTAATCTTCCTCCTCCTCAAATAATTCTTCTTGGTCTAATTTTGGAGCAAGATAAAATCCTAAATAATTATTTTGATAACTTTCATCGTCATCATTTACTACACAGGGATCGCAATCTTCATCTATCCAATGACTCAAGTCATACATTATTTTTATTGGAGTATTATCCATCAAATGTAAACTTACATTCTTATTTATTTTTGTAAATTTACTATATAACAAACAATACTTTAATGGATATGAATGCGACATCTTAACATCTTCCGACAAAGCATATTCTTCAATATCCTCCTCTTTTATTTTTACTTCTATTTTACCTATATCGCCCGAAGCACTCATGTATATATTATCATCTTCACCTAATTTTATCATTAATGTCTCAGCAAATAATGAATTTTCTGCCATTAATTTATTAAATTCTGACGATTTCATAGTAATATCAGCATCATATTCTGTCTCTGGTATTTCCATCATCTCTGTTTCTATATCCATTAATTTCAATTCAAACTTTTTATCGTGACCTTTACCTTCAAATTCTATAGTCAATGGTTTATTCTCTTTATAGTGAAATGTAATACTTTGTCCGTCGCTATGACAATTCATTATTGTTGATAATGCTTCACAATTCAAACCCATAGTAACATCTCCTTCTTTATTTTCATAAGCATCAAACCAAGCTCTTTCCAACTTTAATTCAAATAAACCAACATGTGCTGAATCCATCCCCTGAATATATATACCACATTCACTAATTAACATATTTACTTCATTAACAAGACTTTTCATGTTTTTCATGATACAGTGGAACTTGCATACTTTATCTTTATTTAATATTACTAACTTCATTTTGTATATCATATAAAATGAAATATTATTCAATTTTATTACGCTTCACCCGCTTCCACTTTCGCTATAGCCTGGGCAACTACACTCTTTATATCTTCTTCATTTGTTTCTTCTCCCTCTACTTTTTCCTCAATATTTAATGTGATCGAATTACCTTTTTTTATCAATGGCTCTTCGTCTACCACTTCTACAGAACCTCCTTGGTATGATGCTAATTTATCCTGTAGTTGTTCAACTTTCATTTTCAAATCAACTACTTCATCCTGTAGTCCCATAACAACCTTCTGAACCTCAACATCATGTCTACTTTTTAATTGAATCCATAAATCATTTTTTAAGTCTTCTATCATTCTATCATCCAATGAATTCATCCTAGCACAACCATTTTGTATCTCTTCTAAATGTTCCATCCTTAATGTCAATGCTTCTAATGTATTCAATCTAATTTCGTGACGTGTTATCAATCTCATTTGTTGATTTGGTGCTGTTTTTTCTGCCTCTTCTAATCTAGCATTTTTTACCGCCAATTCATCTAAATCTCTCATTCTTGTCTGTATATCCAAACGTTCCTTATCCATAACTCTTACTGTCGGAACATTATTATTATAATTTTGTGTTATATTTGTTTGAACCGGTGCTGTCGCTACTGGTTGTGATTGAATTACACTATTGCTAACCACATTTGATCTTGGTGCAACATTAATATTTGGATTATATGTCGGTACTGGATTTCCAGTAACCATATTGCCAGTCCAACTCATAGTAGCATATTGTCCTATGTTTGGAGAACTACCTGTTTTTTCTCTACCAATATTACAAGTTGATTGTCCAGGTCTTAAACCCGTTCCTTTTAGCCTTCTATCGAACCTACTCATATATTCCTAAATAATATTTTTATATGTAATTATGCACGCATCTTCATATTTATTTTTTTACTACTCACATATCCAACTATTTTAAAATCATCCATTTCATATTCATCTATCTCATCTCTCTGTTCTTTAATTTTAATTAAAGGATATCTTTCAGGAAAAGGATTTTCTAATTGAGTATTTAAAGCATCTATATGATCTTCATATATATGCGCATTACCTATAAAATGTATTAATTCAGCGGCCTTTAATCCACAATGATGTGCTAATATATGTGTTAAAAATGAATAACTCGCTATATTAAATGGTAATCCTAAACCTATATCAGCACTTCTTTGATACATCGTACATATCAATTTATCATTATCCACCACATGAAATTGTGATAACACATGGCACGGTGGTAATGCCATATCATTTAATTGACAAGGATTCCAAGCTGACATTATTATCCTTCTTGAATTTTTTTCATATTTTAACTGTCTTACTACATTATTTAATTGATCCACTCCCATACCTTTATAATTAAATTTACTTGTATAATAAGGCGCATTAAAATATCTCCATTGATGACCATATATCGCTCCTAAATCATCTTCCTTATATCTTTCTAAACCTCTACTATCCAGAAATTCTCTCGTTCCATTATCATTCCATATTTTAACACCTTGTTCTCTTAATAACCCATTATCCGTCTCACCTTTCATAAACCATAACAATTCTTTTAAACAAGTTTTCCAAGCTAATCTTTTTGTTGTCATTAAAGGCATAATCGGTTTATTATAGTTCTTTGAGCGTGTATCTTGCTCGTATAGTGGAAATCGCATAGCAGCACCTATATGCGTTAAAACATTTCCGTTTCTACCTTTTTCTTTGTATCCATTTTCTAATACATGTTTTACCAATTCCAAATATTGTTTTTCTGGATGTTTAATGATTGACATATTTCTAAGCGTAAACATTTATTTAGTAATATCAATAATTCTTTAAATTTTCTTTGTATATTATATAACGGAATGTTTAAAAGAATAGGGAAAGCGGCGAATATCGGCAAAGAAATTGGAAAAACAGCAATGAGCAAAGATGGAAGGGAAAAAATGAAGGCACAGCTCAAAAAAACAGGTAAAAGAGTTGCTGGAAATTTAGGTGTATTAAAAAAAGCAGCTTGTAATTCAGCACAAACAAAAAAAAATCTAGAATCAATTAAACATCTTCAAGAAGCTATAGTTACAATAGCAGAGAAAGGTGCTGGTGCTTTAAAAGAAAAAAAAAGCATGTTTGGCAAAGTTACACAGGCGGGATTTCAACCTGTAGCGGCAGAAATTGATTGTGCCGCAATAGAAAAAAAAATACAAGAGGGTTCAATAGCTGATGCTTATAGAACCGGTGCACATTCTGTGGGTGCGAAGGGTGTGTCGGAAGAATTAGCTGAGGGTGGTTTAACTGAAATTGCAGATAGTGTGGATAATTTAACAGGAGTTAACCGTTCAAGACTTGGTGGTAAAACTCGTAGAGGCCGTAGAAGAAAGAGAAGAAAATCACGCAAAAAGAGAAGAAAATCTCGCAAAAAGAGAAGAAAATCTCGTAGAAAGAGAAAAAGAAGTCGTCGTAGAAGACGCCGTTAATATATAATATTTAGTAAAATATCACTATATATTATATGGCCAGAAAGTCAAAAAAAAGAACGCGTAGCAAACGCGGTGGAAAAAAGTACCTTGGAATAAATCAAAAAGGTTTTCAATATATTAATCATCTTAAGGATTTTGATTTACAATTAACAGATGGTAAACACTCACTTGAAAATTACAATAATTGTGCAAAAAAATTTACTGAAGCTATGAATGATCCAGCCAATATCAAAAAATTTACTGAAGCTATCGACAAGCCAGAACATGAGATGTATTTAGAAGCAAATGAATTTTTTAAAATGAAAAAATATTGGAAAGTGATGGATGGAAACAAGTTAGAAGATTATCAACTAAAAAAACCAATCGGTTGGACGATGAAACCACTAGAAAATTTAAGACATTTATTATCTCAGTCTGGCGGGTGGCTGCCTAAATTTGCAAAAAAGAAATCAACAACGACAACAACAAATACAAATAAACTTACGCCAGAGCAAGAAGAAAAGATTTTTTTACAGGTAGAATATGATTCACTTTTCTTACCACCTGAAAAAAATCCAATTTTTCAATTACAATTTTCTGATGGACAATATAAATACTTAAGAGCAAAGTTTAGTCATGGTCTTTGGCGCAAGAAGGCAGCCAGTTTTGATACCTTGAATCCAAATGATTTATTGATAAAAAAAGATGGTATTTGGAGATATGATGAAGAAAGCAGTGATGGTTTCAAAGGACGTATAGGACCAGCGCAAATTTGTAAACCAAAAAATGTCATGTCTATAGGAACGAATGTGGGAAAAGGAGCCTTAAGTATTGGTAGAAGCTTAAGTGGAAGGTGGGGAAAAAAGGGGGGGCAGAAGTTGGTTACGGATTGTCAATGGGGTTACCGATGTAGAAAAGACACACATGGTAATAATAAGTGTCTGCCAATGATTAAACCAGATGCTGGTTCTGGTTATCATAAAAAAATATTATGGAATCCAGAAATGCCACATACAAGTATGCTTGAGTTGCATCTATTGAGACGAGAACATCTGAATCCATTTGATACATCATCGCAATGGGACGATACAGGAGGAGGTAAAAAGAGAAGAAAATCACGCAAAAAGAGAAGAAAATCTCGTAAAAAGAGAAAATCTCGTAGAAAGAGAAAAAGAAGTCGTCGTAGAAGACGCCGTTAATTTAGCATTTATATGATTTTTAATTTCTAATTATAAATCATATGGATCAAGGTGAAACTATAGTAGATACAAATCGCGCATTAAATGGAGGAAAAGGATTTATCAATCACGTTTTTAATTTCAATAACGATACAAAAGTTGAATTGATGAATTTAGCACAATATTTAATTATGGTTCTTATTCCACTATCATTTTTAAATAAATTTATTGAAACAGTTATTCCAAAACCAGATGAAAGTAGAGGAAGTATAGAAATACTCGTTGAAGTATTAGGACACTCATTCCTACTTTTAGCATCCGTATTCATGGTAGATAGAATCGCACAATATGCCCCTTCCTATTCAGGAAAAGAAATGAATGCTATTAGTTTAGCAACTTTAGTAATTGTATTCGTTATGTTTACGACGAAAACAAGACAAAAAATGGACTTATTATACGCCAGAGTAAATCGTTCTTGGAATGGTGAAGAAGCACCAGAAAAGAAAAAACAAGCAAACGGTAAAGGAGGTCCTGTTCAACAAAAACCACAAGTAACTGTTTCACAACCAATTACAGGCATGCCAAATCCTGTTTCCACAGCTCCTACTTCTACTCCTAATTATATGGCACATCACACCGCAATGACACCACAACAACCTGAAATATCTATGGGTTTAAATGCTAACCCAGGTGCTTCCAACGGTATGTACAATAATCAAGGATTCGGTGGATTACAAGGTGCAGCATCTCCAGGTATTCAAGAACCTATGGCAGCTAATGACGGGTTTGGTGGTGCTTTCGGTTCCGCATTTTAACTTACATATCTCTAAATAAATATTTATAATTTATTTAAAGAATACACAACATAACAAAGAATATAGATGTATACTTGGGTCATCGTCGTCGGAGGAATTTTCGCCTTTTTTGCTGCCATGGGTATTGGTGCTAACGATGTTGCAAATGCTTATGCAACTTCTGTAGGATCTAAATCACTCACTATGAAACAAGCAGTTATATTAGCAGCTGTATTTGAAACTGCTGGTGCGGTATTAATGGGCTCACACGTCACTAACACTATAAGAAAGGGTATAGCTGATTATAAATGTTTTGAAGAACAACCAGAACTGTTAATGTATGGTTGTATGTGGGTTGTATTGGCTGTAGGTCTTTGGTTATTTTTAGCCAGTTATTTAGAAATGCCGGTTTCTACTACACATTCTTGTGTAGGAGGAATGATAGGCATGGCAATTGCGCTGAAAGGAGTTGATTGTGTTATTTGGTATAAACCAGTAACAACATTCCCATATGTAGGTGGAGTAAGTGGTATTATACTTTCATGGTTTTTATCACCTTTATTCTCTGCTATATTTGCTGCTGGATTATTTTATGTTTTAAGAATATTTGTATTAAGACACGAATTTGAAAGTAAAAGAATTAATTGGACTTATCCATTATTAATTGGAACTACTATGACTATTAATACCTTCTTTATTATTTATAAAGGAGCAAAAGGATTGGGGTTACATAAAACACCTGTAGGTGTTGCCGTAGGAACTGCTTTTGGTGTTGGTGCTATTTCCGCCATAGCAACCATTCCATTTGTTCCACGAATTAAAAAATTCGTTAATGATAAATTTACTAATGGAAATGTAGATATTGAATTAACAGATATCGAACTAAAAAATAATGAAAAAAAATTAAATATCAAAGATGAAAATGAATTGAAAAGAGTAGCAAGCTTACATAATGATGCTGAAAAATTTAATGAAAAAACAGAATATACTTTCCGTTATTTACAAATTTTTACAGCCATATGTGATTCATTTAGTCATGGTGCCAATGATGTTGCTAATGCCATCGGGCCATTTGCTGCTATGTGGGCTATACATAATGCTCAAGACTTAAGTAAAAAAAATGATATGGATGTTGATGCTTATTGGATCTTAGGGTTAGGTGGTGTGGGTATTGCTGTTGGTTTATTCTTATATGGATATAGAATCATGCACGCTATTGGCACTAAATTGGTAAAAATAACACCTTCAAGGGGTGTTGCTATTGAATTAGCATCCGCGCTTGTTATTATTACTGGTAGTCGTCTTAAAATTCCATTATCTACAACACACTGTCAAGTTGGCGCCACAGTTGGTGTTGGAGCACTTGAAAATACAAAAACTTGTTCTGGTGTGAATTGTAAAGTATTTATAAAAACGGCAATAGGATGGATTATAACTTGTATTATTGTTGGTATTACTGCTGGTGTATTAACAGCACAAGGGGCATACGCGCCTGCTATACATAATTATTGTCCAGGAAATATAACTGTTTAATTATATCCTTTTCATCAATATGTTACTTTAAAATTGAATTAAATTTATTTAATATTAGTATATTAAATAAATGGACGAACCCAAAGAATTAATCAAACAAACATCCTTTGATATGATAAGAGACAACGGCAATGAACTCTTAAATAATAATGAATTCTTTAAAGATTTATCTGATATCATGGAAGATGAAAAGTTTCGTAAATTCTTTCAAAAATATTTTTACAATTCTACAGAAAGTAAAATAACACTCATTTACATGACTTTATATGATGAATTCAAAACCAAATGGAAAGACTTAAACGATACTGAACTTGATAAACGCATCAATATATTTCTATTGTGGCGTATTATGAAAGATCGTAAAACTAATAAATTTGCTATCAATACGGTTATGAAAAAAATGGATAATCCAAATACTACAGATATATTCAACGAAATGAAGGAGTTTATTCAAATAAGCGAAAAAACCTTAAAATTAAAAGATTAATCTTCATC
>CETK01158866.1_pt1 | contig 21819 bp, 19 predicted proteins | sample 361431 | NCBI WGS metagenome assembly CETK01 (sample SAMEA2622452, study PRJEB7988) | marine metagenome | biome: marine biome (ENVO:00000447); feature: surface water layer (ENVO:00002042); material: "saline water (ENVO:00002010), including plankton (ENVO:xxxxxxxx)" | depth 5 m | reverse complement strand
GTTATGAGCCCAACGAGCTACCTACTGCTCTACCTCGCGATTTGAAATGCAAATATAGTAAACTTTCATTACTTAGGTCTAAGGCATTGAATTTAAGTAGTTATCTTTGACAAATGTCAAATAATAAACATAGATCTGGATTTGTTTCAATAATTGGTAGACCGAATGTAGGTAAGTCAACGTTAATTAACTCTTTAATGAAAGAGAAGCTATCTATTATTACGTCTAAAGCACAAACAACTAGACATAGAATTAGAGGTATTATTAATGGTGAAAATTATCAAATTGTGCTCTCAGATACACCAGGCATTTTAGATCCTAGTTATAAACTTCAAGAAGCCATGATGAAGTTTATAAAAGAGACTTTAATTGATTCCGATTTTTTAGTAATAGTTGAAGAAGTTGGTAATAAGGAATCATTTGAAGATTCATTAGTTAAAAAATTAAACTCTATTAAAATTCCAATAATTTTATTAATTAATAAAATAGACCTTTCAAGTCAAAAAGAATTAGACGAATCAATATCTCATTGGAAATCAATATTTCCAAAAATCAGTATTTATCCAGTATCAGCAATTGAAGGTTTTTTTGTTAATGAATTAATTGAAATTTTTATAGACAAACTTCCTATGTCTCCACCTTTTTTCCCAAAAGATCAATTTACAGATAGGCCTGAGAGATTCTTTGTAAATGAATCAATAAGAGAACAAATTTTAGTTCATTACGACAAAGAAGTACCATATTCTGTAGAGGTAATAACTGAAGATTTTAAGGAGTCATCTGAAATAATAAAGATTAGGTCATTAATTTTAGTCGAAAGAGAATCTCAAAAAGGTATTTTAATTGGTCATAAAGGCTCATCTTTAAAACGAGTTGCAACCAAAGCGAGACTTAATCTCGAAAAATTTTTTGGAAAAAAAATCTTTTTAGAAGTATTTATTAAAGTGAGAAAGAATTGGAGAAATGATCCTTCCTCGTTAAAAAAATTTGGCTATAATATATAATTAAATGAGTGGAATTGTTGCAATTGTTGGAAGACCAAATGTTGGAAAGTCTACTCTTTTTAATAGACTTATTCAAAAAAAAGAAGCTATTGTTGACGAAGTTAGTGGAGTAACTAGAGACAGACATTATGGAAAATCTGATTGGAATGGGATTGAGTTTAGTGTAATTGATACTGGTGGATATCTCCCTGTAAGTGATGATGTTTTTCAAAAAGAGATTGACAAGCAAGTAATATTGGCCATTGATGAAGCAGACGTAATCTTATTTTTAGTTGATGTTAAAGATGGACTGACTGGTGTTGATCAATCTATATCTGATATGCTTCACAAATCATCTAAAAAAACTTTTTTACTTGTAAATAAGGTTGATAATCCAAAGCTTATAAAAGATTCAAATGAATTTTATGCTTTAGGTTTTGAAGATCTATTTTGTTTATCGTCAATAAATGGATCTGGAACAGGTGAATTTTTAGATTTACTCGTAGAGCTCTTACCTAAAGAGGACATGACAGTCTCAGATGTTCCAAAGTTTGCTGTAGTAGGTAGACCTAATGCAGGGAAATCGTCTTTTATTAATTCTTTAATAGGAGAGGAGAGGTTTATAGTTACTAATCTAGCAGGTACAACTAGAGATAGTTTATATACTAGATATAACCAATTTGGCTTTGACTTTGAATTAATTGATACAGCTGGGATAAGAAGAAAGACTAAAGTTTCAGAGGATATAGAATTTTACTCAATTTTAAGATCTATTAGATCAATTGAAAATTCAGATGTATGTTTAATTTTATTTGATGTTGGAAGAGGTTTTGATTCACAAGTTCAAAACATTTTTTGGCTTGCTGCTAAAAATAAAAAAGGAATTGTAATCCTAGCAAATAAGTGGGATTCTATGACTAAAGATCATAAAACTTCAAAACAAATTGAAGAAGAAATAATAGCTAAAACCTCTCCATTTTCAGATATACCTGTTATTTTTATTTCGGCACTTACAAAACAAAGGATTTTTGATTCCATAAAAATAGCAATGGAAGTAAATGAACGAAGAAGCCAAAAGTTGTCAACGAAAAAATTGAACGATTATATATTACCAATAATTGAAGAGAAACCGCCTCCAAGTATAAAAGGAAAATATGTAAAAATTAAATTTTGTAGGCAATTACCTACAAAATATCCTCAATTTGCTTTTTATTGTAATTTACCTCAGTATGTAAAGGATCCATATAAAAGATTTTTGGAAAACCAGATTAGAAAACACTATAATTTTACGGGAGTTCCTATTGATATATTTTTAAGAAAAAAATAATCACAAATTTTTCTTCAAAATATTAAGCTCCTCCCTAACTTTATTAAGCTTTTTGAGAATAGTAATATTCTCATCTTTATCAATATTCTTTGATTTAAGTTTTTTTCTTGCACCTTCAATTGTCAATCCATCTTTTTTTAACAGTGTATAAATTATAGAAATTATTTCAATATTCTCTTTGGTATATTTCCTTATTCCAGTAGATTTTACTAATGGTGTTATTTCCTTAAACTCTTTTTCCCAATATCTTAATAAAGAATTGTTGACATCAAAATAGCTAGCTACCTCGCTTATACTGTAATATTTTTTTTCGGGAAGCTTACTAAACATATTTTAGTCGAGAGATTGATTTTCTTGCGAAGCTAAATTTACAAGTACCTCAAATTCCTCTGGAGATAGACTACCTGAATAGAAGTTTATAGGATTAATCTTTTGACCATCTTTTACAATCTCATAATGAAGGTGTGGCGCAACAGATCTTCCAGTATTACCAACATATCCAATTAAATCACCTCTCTTTACTTTATAACCTTTTCTTACTGAGATTTTACTCATGTGAGCGTATATACTTGTATACCCAAAACCATGATCAATTCTGACATGATTACCAAAGCCAACTGCTCTATTATCAGCTCTTGAAACTTTTCCATCGCCAGTTGCATATATAGGTGTTCCAGTTTTTGCAGAGAAGTCCATTCCCCAATGCATGGTTCTTTTTTTGGTAAAAGGATCAATCCTATATCCATAACCTGATGCCATTCTTTTAAGATCTAGATTATTTACAGGTTGAATTGTAGGAATAGAAGTTAATAATGATTCTTTGTTTTTTGCTAATAGCTCTATCTCATCAAGCGATTTTGATTGAATAACAAGTTCTTTTGTTAAAATATCAACTCTTTCGGTTGTATTAACAATAAGTTCAGAACTTTCGTATCCTTCTAAATAATTATATCTATTAACACCGCCAAACCCAGCCCTTCTTTGTTCTTCTGGAATGGGACTAGCCTCAAAATATACTCTGTATAGACTGTTATCTCTTTCCTCAATATTAGCTAGCGTGGACTCAACCTGATCTAATTTTTTATTTAAAACTCTGAGCTGCAATTCATAGTTGTCAATTTCACGTGCTTGAACAATTTCTTTGGGAGTATCTATAAAATCTGTGTTGAGTAAAATTATTGTGATAAATGATCCAATAATAAAGGAGCTTATTAAGAATAAAGACAGCCTATAAATACGCTGAAGAATAGTCCTTTTAATTGGAACAAATTCTAAATTCTCTGAATCAAAATAATATTTAGTTTTGGACATAGGCCAATTTGTTGTAATTTCAACGCTTAATGCGCAAAACGTCTCTACAAATATAAAAAAAATGAATTCATCTGTTGTAAGAGAAAAATTTTTCAATTTTTTTAAAGAAAAAGAACACCAGATATTCCCATCATCCTCAGTAGTAAATAAAACTGATAAAAATTTAATGTTTACGAATGCTGGAATGAACCAGTTTAGAAATATATTTATTGGTAACGAATCCGCGGATTATCCTAGAGTTGCAAATTCTCAAAAGTGTTTGAGAGTTTCAGGAAAACATAATGATCTAGAAGAGGTTGGTATAGACACATATCATCATACTTTTTTTGAAATGCTGGGTAATTGGAGCTTTGATGATTATTTCAAAAAAGAAATAATTAAATGGTCATACGAATTAATTACAGAAGTGTATAAAATAAAAAAGGAGGATATATACGTTTCTGTTTTTGAGGGCTCTAAAGATGACAATACACACGTTGACATTGAAACTTACAACGAATGGAAAAAATATTTTTCAGAGGATAAAATTATTTATGGAAATAAAAAGGATAATTTTTGGGAAATGGGAGATTATGGACCTTGTGGACCATGTTCAGAAATTCATATTGATCTTAGAACAGATATTCAAAAAAGAAGTATTAAAGGCGCTGATCTTGTAAATAAAGATCACCCTCAAGTTATAGAGATTTGGAATTTAGTATTTATTCAATTTAATAGAAGGAAAGACGGTACTCTTGAGAAATTAAACAAAAAATATGTAGATACGGGAATGGGTTTAGAAAGATTGTGCATGGCCCTTCAAAATAAACAGTCAACTTATGAAACAGATCTATTTATTGATATTATAAAAAAAATTGAAGAAATATCTAATAAAAAATATTTAAGTGGTGATGAAAAAATTGATGTTGGGATTAGAGTTGTATCTGACCATATAAGAGCAATATTATTTACAATCGCGGATGGTCAAACACCAAGTAATACAGGTCCAGGATATGTAGTAAGACGTATATTAAGACGTGCAATTAGATATGGTTATACAAACCTTGATATTAAGGAGCCTTTTATATATATGTTAGTTGATATATTAGTCAATCAATACTCAGATATATACCCAGACTTAATTAATCAAAAAGATTTTATTGTCACGGTAATAAATGATGAAGAAAAGGCATTTCTTAAAACCCTTAATCAGGGGCTTACATTAATTAGTAAAATAATTGTTTCAAATAAAAAAAATAAAACTATTAATGGTGACGATGCATTTAAACTTTATGATACGTATGGATTTCCTATTGATCTTACTTCTTTGATTGCCAGTGAAAATGATTTTAAAGTTGATGTTAAAGGCTTTGAAGAAAATATGAAAGTTCAAAAATTAAGATCCAAGAGTATTAACTCTAATCAAATTTCAGATTGGGTAATTGTTAATAAAAAATTAGCTAGTAGTCAATTTGAAGGTTATAATTTTGATGAAATAGATGGTGCTATAGTTAAATATAGGAAGTTAAATTCTGATGATGGTAAAATTACATTCCATATAGTAACCGATAGAACAACCTTTTATCCTGAAGGAGGTGGACAAATTGGTGATATTGGGACAATTAGTTGTGAAAATAATCTTATAAGAGTAAATAATACTTTTAGGGAGGGAAAAGATATTATACACGTAACTGATGGTATTCCTTCAAAAATTACCATGAGTATTAAATTAAAAATTGATAGGAAAAGAAGATCAAAAATTGAGTCAAATCATACATCAACCCATCTATTAAATCAAGCATTAAGGGACATACTTGGAAAACATGTAGAACAAAAAGGTTCAATGATTTCAGATGATATTTTTAGATTTGATTTTTCCCACTCAAAAAAAATATCTGAATCACAAATTGAATTGATCTCAAATTTTGTTAAAGATAAAATTAATCAATCAATAGATTTAGTAGAAAATAGAAATGAGGATTATGAAAAAGCAATATCAAACGGAGCTTTGGGGTTTTTTACAGAAAAATATGGAAAGAGGGTGAGAACAATTAAGTTTGATGAATCTTATGAACTTTGTGGTGGTACGCATGTTAAAAATACGCGTGATATTTACAACTTTAAAATTATATCCGAAGGATCACAAGCATTTGGAATTAGAAGAATTGTTGCAACTAGCATAAAAGAAACTATTCTGGTCGAAGAAGAAAAAATAAAAGTATTAAAGGAGAAAAGCATTCATGATCAATTAAAAAAGAAAGAACAAAAATTAACTGATCAAAAAAATAAGATTAAAATTCAATCATCGAAAGACGAAATAATCAATAATATTAGAAAAATAAAAGACATTAATGTTTATATCAACTTAATAGATTTAGACCCGAAGTCTATTAAAGAATTATCCTTCCAGTTGGCTGATAAATATGATAAATTATTTTTGATTTTAGTTTCTAGCATCAATGAAAAAGTTTTTATTTCATGCTTTATCTCAAAAAAAATAGTAGTTGAAAAAAAAATAAATGCGTCAGAAATTATTAAAGACTTAACTAGATACGTTAATGGTAGTGGAGGTGGGCAAAATTTTTATGCTACAGGAGGAGGTAATGATTTAACTTCTTTAAATACTGTTATTGAAAAATCAGAGAGTATAGTTAATCAGTTCTAGGGGGATATTTCTCAAGAACTTTTACAACAAATTTGTTAATCATTTCGTCTCTGTCATTAGTGTATTCGTTAAGAACCCCAACACCTTTACCCTGCCAAATAAGTTGTTGATTTTGAGAATCAATTATATTAACATATAGTGTTCCTTGAACACTTGTATTTGCATATGAATAGGGATAGTGATATGAAAAAGGATACCACATATAAGGAATGTAATTATTAATATAAACTCTCTCTTTTGATCTAGTGTCAAATGAGACTAGTAGGTCAGGAGAATTAGATCTTACAAGACCTTTTAATTTGAGACCATTGTCAAGTGATTTTAAAATTCTTTTTTTATCAAGATCTGATATTTCAACTTTTTCAATATCTGATTCATAAAAAGAGTAAGAGCTATAATTGTCAAAATTAACATCAGAATCATAGTCATATTGAACATACACTCCACAGGATTGAGCCAATATCAAGGATGTGAATAACAAGATTTTTAATGATGGTATATTTTTCATAATTTACTTTAATAAAGTTATGAAAAAAATTCTTTTTTGTGTATTAATTTTAATTTCATCATGTTCTTCATTTAAATCAGTTTCCCTTTCAGAAAATAATGTAGAAAATAAAATTCAAAAGTATATAGTTAGATATGTTCCTGCTGCTGTAAAAAATATGAGATTTTATAAAATTCCTGCAAGTATAACATTAGCTCAGGGAATTCTAGAGTCAGGATATGGAGAAGGGACTTTAGCTAGAAAGGCAAATAACCATTTTGGTATTAAGTGCCACAAAGAATGGAGAGGTAAATCAATTAAACATGATGATGATGAAAAAGATGAATGTTTCCGATCATATAAAAACCCTTTAAGATCATATCGTGATCATTCACTTTTTCTGGTTGAGAGAGAGAGATATAGCAATCTTTTCAAACTTAAAAGTAATGACTATATAGGGTGGGCTGAAGGTCTTAAATCAGCAGGCTATGCAACAGATCCAAAATATGCTGAGAAGCTTATTAGTCTAATCGAAAGATTTAACTTAACAAGGTTTGATGAATAACTCTTCATTTTTTTTAAAAATTACAATCATTTCTTTTTCTCTCAGTTCTTTTAATATTTTGTCCCATTTTTTATTTGAAAGATCAAACTTAGATTTAAAGTTATTTAAATTACATTCTCCTGTTTTTAATATACTATCATAAATTAATTTTGAATTTTCAGATATTTTGGGTACTTCATTTATTGGTTTCATTTGAGGGAAAAATAGCACTTCTTGAATCGACGTATTGTCAGTCATTAACATAACTAATCTATCAATACCAATACCAATTCCTGAAGTAGGAGGCATCCCATATTCTAGGGACTTAACAAAGTCCATATCGATAAACATAGCCTCATCATCACCTTTTTTACTTAACTCTAATTGATCTTCAAATCTTTTGAGTTGATCTATTGGATCGTTAAGCTCAGAATATGCATTTGCTATTTCCATTCCGTTAACAATCAACTCAAACCTTTCAGTTAGGTTGGGATTTAATCTATGCTCTTTGGTTAGTGGGCTCATAGATTTTGGATAGTCAATTATAAATGTTGGATTTATAAAATTCTTTTCACATTTAGTTCCAAAAATTGCATCAATTAATTTTCCCTCACCCATACTTTCATCGAAGTCAATAGACATTTCAGAACATGCAGATTTCAAATCATCTTTAGTCATTTTTGAAATATCATATCCCGTATATTTTTTTATTGCATCAATCATTGTAATTCTTTCATATGGTGCCTTAAAATTGATTTCTTTAGAATCAAACTCAATTTTGGTTTTTTTATGTAACTCAAGACACACTTTTTCTATGAGAGATTCAGTCAATTCCATCATCCAAAAATAATCCTTATATGCTACATATAATTCTAGAATTGTAAACTCAGGATTATGATTTTTGTCCATACCTTCATTTCTAAAATCTCTTGAAAATTCATAAACTGCTTCAAAACCTCCAACTATTAATTTCTTTAAAAATAGCTCATCTGATATTCTTAGATATAACGGAATATCATGAGTATTATGGTGAGTTATAAATGGGCGGGCTGTAGCTCCACCTGGAATTGATTGTAGAACTGGTGTTTCAACTTCTAGGTATGATTTATCATTGAGAAAATCTCTAATTGTGTTAATAATCTTTGTTCTATTGATGAATGTTTTCTTTACATTAGAGTTCACTATTAGATCAAGATATCTTTGTCTATATCTTTGCTCAACATCAGAAAAGCTATCATACTTGTTTCCTTCAGAGTCAACTTTTGGAAGTGGTAGAGGCCGAAGAGATTTATTTAAAAGTTTAAAATCATTAACTAAAACTGTAATTTCTCCGACTTTAGTTTTAAACATAGTTCCAGTTATACCTATAATATCACCAATATCAAGTAATTTTTTATAGACTATATTGTATTTAGATTTATCATCTGACTTACATATTTCATCTCTGTTAAAATAAACTTGTATTCTTCCTTTACTATCTTGTAACTCAGCAAATGAGGCATTTCCTTGAATTCTTCTTGACATAATTCTTCCTGCAATAATGACTTGTTTTTTATCTAAATAATTCTTCAAGAGATCAGTTGAAAAGCTATTAACTGGAAATAATTCTGCAGGATAAGGATTAATACCAAGTTTTTTTAACTCATCAAGTTTTTCTCTGCGTATTTTTTCTTGCTCAGTCATTAAAATTATTTAATCAAAGATAAGTTTTATAAAACAATCATTGCTCTACAAATTTCTATATTTGAATGTTAAATGAAAAATAAAAAAATTTTAATTAGAGATATTGGAAAATCTTCTTTTTCTGATGCTTGGAAATATCAAGAGAATATTTTTGAAAGTATTATATCTCAAAAAATAAAAAACAGGTCTAGTGAAAAAAAAATTAATACTAAAAATTATTTAATCCTAACTGAACATAATCCTGTTTATACCATAGGTAAAAGTGGAGATATTTCAAATTTATTATTAAAAAAACAAGATTTAGAAAAAAAAGGTATCGAATTTTTTAAAATAAATAGAGGAGGAGATATAACTTATCATGGTCCAGGACAAATTATGGGTTATCCTATTATAGATTTAGATAATTTTTTTACTGATATAAATCTCTATTTAAGAAAACTAGAAGAGGTAATAATTAATACGCTAAAACATTATGATTTGAATGGATTTACAATAGAAGGGGAAACAGGTGTTTGGGTAAAGGACAATAATAATTTAATAAAAAAAATATGTGCTTTTGGAATCCGGGCAAGTAGATGGGTTACTATGCATGGGTTTTGTTTTAATGTATGCCCTAATCTTAGTCATTATGAACACATTATTCCATGTGGTATTAGTGATAAGGGGATTACTTCATTAAAGGACTTAAAAAAAAGTGAAATTGATTTCGATGAGGTTAAAAATTTAATACTAAAAAACTTTGAGGTTTCTTTCAATGCTAAATTAATTTTGGATAATTAATTTATTTCATATGATACAACTGAATTTCCATCTAGTTGTGTAATGATCTCTAATTTATCATCATTATCTGAATCAATTATGTCAATTATTGATTTACCTTTAAGAGGAAATCCTTCTAAGATTTTACCATTTTCATCATATAAATATATTTTTTCCTCATTAAAATCAGTAATTGATATTAATTTTTTATTAGGAAATTTGAAAACTTTTGGTCTTGAATAGCTTCCAAATGGTAGGTTTATTGAAATACCTTTTATTGAAAGTATATTATTATCGACGTAGACTAAGTCATTATCATGTATATAAATTAAATTATTCTCAGACAACTTAAGATCATTTTTTGAAACTTTACCACTTGTATCAATCATCAAAAAATTTCCATCTCTATCAATTGTACTAAAATTATTTAGATAAGAGTAAAATAAATTGTCAGAAAACTTAATATTTTCATTAACTACTATTCTATCCCTGCCACGTCTATCCAAGATCTTTAGACTTCCATTCTCCAAAAGTATAAGAATATAATCTTTACCATCAATCCTTATATGAATGGGTTTCTTTAAAATATTTGAATTGAATTTTTCTGGCTGAAAACCTTTAACTAATTTACCTGAATTGTCAAACATTTTTATTAGATCATTATTAGTTATTAAAAATCTATAATTTCTATTTTTATCATAATCAAAAATGGAAATAGGATTATTTATATCAGCTGATTCAATTCCAAAGGTTAACTCTTTTACCTCATTACCATTTTTGTCTAAAACATAAAGATTATTTAGTGTTCTAAAAATTATTTGTTTTCTTCCATTTTTGTATGTATCAATTTGATTTATCTCACCGATAATTTTTTGTGATATATTTTTTTTCCACTGAAGATCACCTTTACTTGAATAATAATATAGATAGTTTTCATCATCCTGAAATACAAAATCATACTTTCCATTACTATGATTGTATATCCATTTTGGAGGTAAAGTAATTTTATTATCAAATGTTAAGAAGAATTCTGTAAAAATATCACCATCCTTGTTAATGCTTTTAATTTTGGATATGTCAAAATCAATAAGAGCAATATCTTGATTTATTCTTCCACTAAATGAAGTAAATGGATAATTATCAGAATTGACTATAAAGTCTGTGTTTTTATTGTCAGATAAAATTTTATTATTTATCATCCATAAAAATGAAAATTTTTGTGGTCTCTGGTCTAAATATTCATAATAATCATTGTTTGAGCCAATATTGTCATTTATTTTATTAGAATTAATTATCTTTTTAATTTGTGTTAAAGAACTAGTAATTATTAAATTATTATCAATCAAGAAAGAATATTTTAGTTCTGGAATATCATCAATATTTTTAAGCAAGACTGACAGATCATCATTAAAATCAATCTCACTTATTCCAATAATATTGTTAAATTGATTAAAATCAAAATAGTTATTAATTACCTCAGGGTTATTTATTTTGAGTATGATAAATTTTTCTTGATCATCTACAAAAGATATTTCGTCAATAAGATTTAGAGAATTAAATTTTAGATTATTTGTAGATATATCATTTAATTTTAAGTATTCTTTAAAATTAAAAATAAATCTTTCAGAGTCTTTAACCGATAGTGTTAAGAATGATTTAAAAGAATTAGGTATAATTTTATGAGTTTCTATTTCTACAGGACTAGTATTTTTAAATAATGATAATTTTCCATTAATTGAATCATTTATTCTTGTTACTCCTGTTAAAAACACATTATCAATTGAATAATTGAAATCATATCCAATCCAATTAGAATTAGATTTTGGATAAAAAGAATAGTTATTAAGGTCATCAACTAGAACATTTAAATTCTTAGATTTTGAAAAAATATTAAATGGTTGACTTTGATCAACAGTCCGAACTATTTTTGATAAATCTTTATTAAAGTTTATGTCCTTTATTATAAAATTTCTAATAATATTTTCTATAACAATATCTTTACTTGAAGTAATAACATATTTATCCAATATTACCTTATGAATTTCATTTTTATTATGAATTCTTCTTGAAAGTATATTATATCCTTGATAGTCACGTTTCAAATAATTGGTTTCTTTTATTGAATCACTTACATCCTTTTCTTTTATATATGTATATGCAATTTCATTTTTTCCAAAAGTCGATAATGATAATAGCCCATGCCCTTCTTTATTTTCATTAGAAAGATATTTTAATTGACTTAAAATTATTTTTTTATTTAGAAGGATATTGTCTAACAGTTCATTTTGATCAAGAATTTTTAAAGTATTATTTAGATCATTTATTTTTATAATTATTTTAGATTCATCTGGAAGAAATCCAAAATATGAAACCTCATTTACAGTTGACTTTGTACAAGAAAAAAATATAATAAAACTTATATATAGAAATCTGATTTTTATCATTTCTAATATTTAATTTTTAGTTGAAGACTTTTTAGTTTAAATGTTTTTCTGTGAAATTCTGTTAACCCTTTTTCTTTTATCATTTTAATGTGATAATTAGTTCCGTACCCTTTATTTTTATTCCATTCATATGAAGGAAATTTTTTGTGTATATCATGCATATAAATATCTCTGTAAGTCTTAGCAAGAATTGAAGCTGCAGCTATACTAAGATATTTTGAGTCACCTTTTATTATGCATTTATGTTCAATATTTTGATAATTTAAAAACCTGTTACCATCAATTAAAATAAAATCGGGCTTTGTTTTTAATCCATCAATTGCTTTATGCATAGCTGTGATTGTAGCTTTTAAGATATTAATTTCATCAATTTTTTTTGGGTCAATGAAAAATATGGAATAATCTACTGCATCATTTTCAATTATTTTTTTTAGCTCGTATCTTTTTTTTTCAGAAATTTTTTTTGAATCATTTAAATATGAGTTTTTGTAATTCCTGGGCAATATTACAGCTGCCGCAAAAACTGGGCCTGCTAGGCTTCCTCTTCCAGCCTCATCAACACCAGCTTCAAATTTTGAATTTGAAAAATTCTTCAATAACATTTTAGAATTAAATTTTATAAAGAAACCTTAACTTAGTGTGAAATTACAAAAATACATGCAGAAGTTTTTTCTGGTTTTATCTTTTTTTTTAATTCATGCCAGTTTATTTTCTCAGTCTGATGATTTGGAAGGAAAACTAAAGGCTCAACAGGAATTATTAGAAGAAAAAAGTAGAAACAGTAAGAAAGATACTTTGACCTCGAATTATTATAAAATAAACTATATAGATGGTAGAGAAGAGCAAGTAGATACATCTTTAACTATTTATAAGGACTATAGGTTCAATTTTTTAAGGAATGATTCATTTGAACTCTTGAAAATGCCTAATATTGGACATGGGTACAATAGACTTGGATATAGTTTTGGACAAAAAATTGATATTCCTGAATTTGGTGCTAGGGCAAAACACTTCCATTATTTTAATGCTGAAGATATAGGTTACTATAATGTTCCGACCCCATTTACAGAACTTTTTGCAAAATCAACATTTGAACAGGGACAGATATTAGATGCAATTGTATCGATCAATTTTTCTCCACAGTACAATCTTACTCTAGCTCATAAAGGATACAAGTCTCTTGGAAAATATATAAATACGAGATCAAGGGGTAATCAGTTTAGATTATCTTCAATGTATAAATCTAAAAACAAGAAAACAGACATTAAATTTCATTTAACATCACAAAATATTTTTAATCAGGAAAGTGGAGGGTTAACATCTGATGGTATATACTTTTTTGAACAGGCTCCCAACTATTTTGTTCTAGATGACTCAGGCAATCAAATTGAGAATGAGGATGGAACATTTGAAATGATTGAGTATGACGGTTATCTTGACAGATCTAGATTACCAAGCTGGCTTTTGTCTGAGAGTTCTTTATATTCAAAAAGATTTTTTTTCGATTATAGTAGGTCGTTGAAATACGATAATATAAGAGATAATACAAAATTAAGCATCGGCTTAACTTTTATGCATGAGTACAAAAAATTAGAATATAATGATCAAAGAACTTCAGGACTTTTTGGTGAAATTGAAGATGGTTTGATATCTGTATCAGATCAATCAAAATATCAATTACAAAAAAGCAGTATATATGTCATATCAAATTTAAATAATCTTGGAATTTTAAAATTTAATTATTCATTTTTAAACCAAAATAATATTCATAAAGATTATGATGGAATTTTGAGTGGAAAAAATTTTGAATTAAATAACTCACAATCTAATATCCTGATAAATTGGAGTAATAATTATAAATTGTTTGATTTTAAATTTGACTTTAACAAGTCTTTGGATGAAAATTTCATTTCAGACTATCTAAGTCTTCAATTTAAAATTAAATTAATTAAAAATTTGAATATAAATTTAAATGCTTTTAGATCATTAAGAACTCCAAATCTTAATTTCATCTTACACAAAAGTGCATATAAAGATTACAATTGGTATAACCCAGATCTAAAAAATCAAGAATCAACGAGGTTCTCTGCCGAGATAGCATTTAAGGAATTTGTCAAAATTTCAGGTGATTATAATATTATTAATAACTATACTTTTTTTAGAGAAATGACAAACTCTTTAATAGGTGAAACAGACAATTTCAGAAGAGTCATGGTTAATCAAATTGATACTGAAATAAATTATTTTAAGGTAAAACTATTTAGTAAGGTAGATTTTGGAAAATTTAGTTTTATTAATACTGGACAGTATCAAAAAAAAGAACAAATTTTAGAAATTGATGGATTAGAGACATTGAATGTACCTGAGTGGATCACAAGAAATACGTTTATGTTTTCTTCAAAAGTTTTTAATGATTCACTTTTCCTACAAACGGGCTTTACTTTTAATTACTTTACCAAATTTTATGCAGACTACTATAATCCATTAATTTCTGAGTTTGTTACTCAAAACTATAAGCAAATAGGAAATTTCCCAAGATTAGATTTTTTCTTTAATGCTAAAATACAGCAAACTAGAGTTTTTATTAAAGTTGAACATTTAAATAGTTCATTGTCAGGTTATGACTTCTACTCAGATCCATTTAATCCGTACAGAGATTTATCTGTAAGACTTGGGCTTGTATGGAACTTCTTCCAATAAAAAATGAATAGCTATAATGTAATTGGAGTTATGTCAGGAACATCTTTAGATGGAATTGACATTGTATATGTTAATTTTAAACTTAAAGATTACTGGAGATTTAACTTAATTAACTTTAAAACATATCCTTATTCAAATTATTGGCAAAACACGTTGAGGGATATTAATCAGAATCCTATAACTATTATTGAGAAGATCGATCAAAATTATACAAAGTTTTTAGCTAATACTATTAAAAACTTTATAAATGAATTCTCAATTTCAAAAATAGATTTTGTAAGTTCACATGGTCATACAGCTGTCCATGACCCATCAAATTTGTTGACATATCAATTAGGTAATTTACCAATTATCTCTGATTATTTAAAGCTTAAAGTAATATGTGATTTTAGGACTCAAGATTTAAAATATGGTGGACAAGGTGCACCACTTGTTCCTGTTGGTGAAAAATATTTATTCCCTGAATTTGAATCTTTAATAAATCTTGGAGGTTTTGCAAACATTACAAAAAATAATTTTAATAATTTAATAGCATATGATATATGTCCTGTTAATATTATTCTGAACTATATATCAAATAAAGCTGGACTTAACTATGATGATAAAGGTGAACTTGCCTCCTCAGGTAATATGAATATGAAATTATTTAACTATCTAGAGTCACTTGAATATTACAAATTAGAATCACCAAAATCATTAGGCATAGAGTGGGTTAGAGACAAAATATTTAACAACATATTAAAAGATTCGACTATTCCGATAAAAGATCTTCTTTACACATTTACATATCATATGGCAACACAAATTTCAAAAAATATTAATAGTGAAAAACAAAATTTATTTACAGGAGGAGGGGTATATAATGAATTTTTAATAAGGCAAATAAAAAGTCTAAGCAATGCAGAAATTATCATTCCAGAGGCAAAAATTATAGAATTTAAAGAGGCATTAATTTTTGGTTTTTTAGGAGTTCTTAGAGATTTAAATATTAATAATTGTTATACTTCAGTAACAGGTGCCTCAAAAGATCATTCATCAGGAAAAATATTTATTAATAAAGTTTAATTTTTTTTAATAAATTAGATGGTTGCCAAAAAAATTTCATCCATGAATAAACATTTTTTAATCTTAATTAGTTTTTTTACTTTATCAGTAAGTTCCCAAAATATAACTTGGCAAAATGTTAACTTAAATGTTCCATTTGAAAATACTGATTCTGTTTTTAATTTAATTGACGGATTTTATTCTAACATTGATATTCCGGATGGCTTAAGAGTCTCTTTATGGAGTATAGATTATAAAGGATCCTCTGAAAAAGCAACCCATGTTTTGAATTTTTCTGGTTCTAAAGAAGCTATTTCTGATTTTGAGTCAAGAAAACTCTCACCAGAATGGGATGCGTACATTTCAAAATTAAATTCATTAACTAATAGGGACGGCTTTGCCGTAACTGCTGGTATTACATTGGTCAGATATAATCTTGACAAATGGCAACAACCGATAGCTCAAGCCCATCAATGGAAAGTTAAAGATCCTGTAAAGTTTATAACTGCATTTGCAGATTTAATGTCAGTTTTTGGAGATTCATCAGGATATGTTTCATTAGGTCAAACCACTCATGGTCTAGAAAATGGAGAGACACATTATATATATGTAACATTTCCTGATATAATTTCAGCTTTGGATTTTGGAAATCCAGAAAATGAAATTCAGTCATCAGCAATTATCAAATGGATTCAAGCAACAAAAAATGAAGAATATACAAGAAGTATAACCAGAGTAATGCTTCAATCGTGGGAATAAAAAATTTATAAAAATGGAAACAATATTATTGGGAATATTTATAACTGGCTATTTATTAATTACGTTAGAACATAGTCTAAGAATTGATAAGCTGATTCCAGCACTAGCAATGATGGCTTTTTTGTGGGCTATTATTGCAATTTTTCAAATTCCAGTTTTTGAAGTAGATACCGAACTTCGGGAGCTAATTCCAACTAAAGTGAAAAAAATCATGGCTTATCACCTATCTCATACATCAGAAATTCTAATATTTCTTTTAGGTGCAATGACTATTGTTGAAATAATTGATTATTACAACGGTTTTGAAAAAATAAAATCATTCATAAAAACAAAATCTAAGAAAAAACTTCTATGGATTTTTGCAATACTTGCATTTATATTGTCTGCTATTATTGATAATTTAACTGCAACTATTGTTCTTATAACGATTTTACAAAAGATCATTCGTGAAAAGAATTTAAGGCTTTGGTTTGCAGGGTTAATTGTCATATCTGCTAATGCTGGGGGTGCATGGTCTCCAATTGGGGATGTAACTACCACTATGCTATGGATTGCTGACAAGGTAACCGTTCCTATGTTATTTTATTATGTATTTATTCCGTCCGTTGTTTGCATGGTTGTTCCTGTTTATATAGCTACCTTTTTAAAACCCTTTAAGGGTAATGTGGGAAGGATTGAAAATGATGAAAGTAATATCACGAGTATAGGAACAACAATGTTATGGTTGGGTCTTACTGGAATTATCTTTGTGCCAGTATTTAAAGTATTAACTGGCCTTCCTCCATATGTTGGGATGATGTTGTCTTTGGCAGTTGTGTCCACATTTGCTGAAATTTTTAGTGGAACTAAATTTAATATTACAACCCCAAACGATGATAGTATAATGCACAGTAAGAGTCCTGTTCATAGTGCCCTTACAAAAATTGAATTACCTAGTATTTTATTCTTTCTTGGGATACTAATGGCTGTAGCTGCACTTGAATCAATAGGCTACCTATTTGAATTTGCTCAATATCTTGAAACCGCAATACCAGACATTAGGATTGTTGCAGGTTTATTAGGACTGGGTTCTGCAATAATTGACAATGTTCCACTAGTTGCAGCATCTATCGGAATGTTTTCTCAACCAATTGATGATTCTTTATGGCACCTTATAGCTTATGCAGCAGGTACAGGAGGAAGTGTGCTAATAATTGGTTCAGCAGCTGGTGTAGTAGCTATGGGAATGGAAAAAATTGAATTTTTTTGGTATCTTAAAAAAATTGGATGGTTAGCATTTTTAGGTTTTATCTCAGGATTCATAACCTTTGTTGCTTTTGAAGTTTATTTTTTAGGTTAACAGATATTGAATTATAAACAAGCTGAGAACTGGATTTTAACTAGGCACCCATTCTATCAAATTAAGGGTAAAGCTGCTTATAAGCCTGGTCTTAAAAATATTCAAAAGTTTATTGATAAGTTAAATATTCCTATTGAGAAACTTAGATTTATACATGTGGGGGGAACTAATGGTAAGGGAAGCACTTGTTCTTACATATCTTCTATTCTTCAAGAGTCTAATTTTAAAGTGGGAATCTTTTCATCACCTCATTTTTATGATTTCAGGGAAAGAATCAAAGTTAATGATAATTTAATTGAAAAATCCTATATAGTTAAATTTATAAAACAAAATAAAGATCTAATTAATAGCTTAGATCTAAGCTTCTTTGAACTTTCATTTGGATTATGTCTTAGTTATTTTTATGAATGTAAAACAGAATTTTGCATTATAGAAGTTGGGTTAGGAGGAAGATTAGACTCAACTAACATTATATATCCTTTAGTATCTGTTATTACTAATATTTCATTAGATCATACTGAAATACTTGGGGATACATATGAAAAAATCGCTAAAGAAAAAGCGGGAATAATAAAAGATAATATTAAAGTAGTAATTGGCGAGAGAAACGAAAAAACTGACGATATATTTATTAAAATATCAAAAAATAAATTTTCTAGTATAACTTTTGTCCCCGATTTAACCACTAATAAAATATATTCTGATATAGATTATTTAAATAAAAATATTAATACTGCTGTTGAAGTTTGTAGATTGCTAAACTCAGAAAATATAAATAGTTTAACTGTTAGATCTGGAATAGAAAATATTAATAAAAATGCTTGTATTTTTGGTAAGTGGTCTACAATTAACAATGATCCTAAAGTAATTTACGATTCTGCGCATAATCATTCAGGATTCAAATATTTATCAAAACATTTAAAAAAAATTAAATACAAAAGGCTATTTGTTCTTTTAGGCTTTACCAAAGGGAAAAATATAAAAGAACTTATAAATGAATTGCCAAGTAATGCAGATTTATATTTCACTTCATTTAGTAATGAGAGATCAATTACTCAGGATGAAATTAAGTCTTATATGGGAGAAAACATTAACTTTAGTTCCGACCCAAAGTATTTATATAAAAATCTTAAAAATAAATCATCTGAAGAAGATTTAATATTAATAACTGGTTCAAATTTTATTGCTAAAGATTTATTCTATGAGAACTAGTTTTTTTTTGATATTAATAATTAATCTGCTAAGTATTGGAAATATTAATAGTCAGATTAGTACAGATAGACCGGACCAAACTGAGTCACCATCTGCTTTGGAAATTAATCAAATTCAAATTGAGACAGGCATTGCTATAGAAGATTATCAATCGAATATAAACACCCTCTTTCGATTTGGTATAATAAATGGAATTGAAATCAGATTAAACTCAAATTATATAATCAATGACAAAATTTCTAATTTAAAAAAATCATCTTTTACGGATTTTGAAGTTGGTGCAAAATTCAATATCCTTAATAAAGAAAGGATTACTAAAATGGGATTATTAACAACTTTATCAATTCCAACAGCACCAGAGATTTTTTCAAATAATGACTATGGCTTGTTAGCTAGTCTACTTATATCTCATGATCTACAAAATGAATCACAAATAGGTTATAACGTAGGCTATAATAGATTTAATAACTTAAAAGGTGAACTTATTTATAGTCTTGTATATTCTAAAGCTCTAGATTCTTTTACAGTTTTTTTTGAAGTATTTGGAAATGACTCAGAAGTAGATACAGCATTAAATTTTGATTCTGGATTATCCTATCTTTTTGACAAAAACAAACAGCTAGATTTGTCTATAGGTAAGGGCATCAATAATTCTTTATTTTTTGTCTCTTTTGGGTATTCTGTAAATATTCAATAAACACTATACTATTTTTAAATTATTTAAATAAATATAGTGCTAAAGAAATAGAAATAACCTTGGTGTCTTTTCTTTATATAATTTATATTCCTGGAGATGACCCCATTTTTTATCTCCATTTTGTTCTAAAAAGTTAATACCACTGATATATACTAACAATATATAAGTAAAAAATGGTGAAATTAAAGTGTACATCTGTTTTATTTCTAATGAAGGAATGCAAATAATAGCTATCCCTATCCAAAGTATTATTTCACCCAAGTAATTTGGATGCCTTGAGTATTTCCATAATCCTGTGGTAATAAATTTATCTTTGTTTATTATTTTTTTCCTAAAGTTATTTTTTTGATTATCTGCTATTATTTCAATTGTAATACCGATCAGAAAAATTAGCATTCCAGTTATGGATATACTGTTTATTTCTATACCATTTGCTATACCTGTGAGAGCACATAGGGAACATATTGCAACCCACATCCCTGAAAAAGTCCAAGTCATAAAGAACCATGTAAATGATTTTTTTATTTCTCTGAATCTCTTGTCTTCTCCTGCTTTTTTTATTCTATTAAATAAAAATATTCCAAGTCTAATTGACCAAAAAATAATAAAAATTGAAATTATGATATTACCATAGTTAATTTTCTCATCCATTGTCATGATAAAAACATATAAAATTGAAGTTACGTAAGTGAGAGTCCCTGTAATATCAAAAAATTTTTCGGTTTTTAATAAAAATGCTGGTATGAATAAAATCCAATGAATTATAAATGATAAAAAAATAGCATTTTTAACTTCAACTATCCCAGTAAAGTATCCAAGGGTAACTGAAATAATGATAGCAATTGCTGAACCAGTAATAAAGTATAGATTTTTTTTCATTATTTACAATTTAATATACATGTCAATTTCTTCTCTCATTTTTTTAATATTTTCAAATCCTACTCTACAACAACCTCCAATAATGTCAGGTTGTAGACTCAACCATTCTTTGATCAATTTATCATTATATAGATTTTTACCATTCCACTCTTTTTCATATGGATCATAAATTTCCCCTGAATTTGGATAAATAAGTACATTTTTATTAGATAAAGATCTTAATTTTTTTATTCCTTTTTTAACAATCACTGGTGAGAAGCAATTTAATCCAATAGTAGTTATTTTATTAATCTTGGATGCTAATTTTATTCCATCATCAATTGAAGACTTGTCCCTAAATTCTATATGTTCATTACAAGTAAATGACAACCAAATCTCTTTTTTAAGATTTGCTATTAATTTTAATAGAATTTTAAGTTCTCTAAGGCAAGGAATAGTTTCAAATAAAACTATATCAAGATCAATTTTTTCAATTACTTCAATATTTTCAATGTGATATTCTCTAATTTCTTCATCAGAGGTCTTATATAATCCAACAAATTCTGAAGCATCAGGGAGATAAGCTGCAAATGGACCAAAACTACCAACTATTTTTATATTTTTTTTTGATTTGGACTCTTTAATTGCATCTTTAGCAACATCAACAGATTGTTTAAAAATCTTATAAATCTCATTATTATTATATCCTAATTCTTTTAAAACCATTGAGCTGACTTGATATGTAGATGTTGAGATATAATCTGAACCAGCATTTAGATATCCAATGTGAATATCCTTAATTAGTTTAGGATTGTTTATTAAGGCATCTCCTGTCCATAACCTATTTTTTAGATCATATCCTGATTTTTCTAGTGGGAATGACATACTTCCATCAAGAAGTTTAATATTTTTTTTCATTCAATGTAAATTTAAAAACTCTTAGATCAATGTCTAAAAAAAAACTATATTTACGCCTTAATTTAGGGCGCTTAGCTCAGTTGGTTTAGAGCACTTGGTTTACACCCAAG
>CETK01158423.1_pt1 | contig 21827 bp, 21 predicted proteins | sample 361431 | NCBI WGS metagenome assembly CETK01 (sample SAMEA2622452, study PRJEB7988) | marine metagenome | biome: marine biome (ENVO:00000447); feature: surface water layer (ENVO:00002042); material: "saline water (ENVO:00002010), including plankton (ENVO:xxxxxxxx)" | depth 5 m | reverse complement strand
TAAATATTAATATTCATAATTAATATATGGCATTGCAAATAAAAATAGAAGATACATTTCTAACACCAAGAGATTTATTAGCTTTTTATCCGTTCAAAAATAAAGCATTGGATAAAAGAATTAATAAATTTTTGGATGATCAAAATAAATGGAATGATTTCCAAATATCAGGATTAATTGAGAAAATTACAATGGAATTGAAAATTAAAAATGCAGATGAACTTTTTAAGAAAATTGTATGCCGTGTAATAGGTGTAATATGTGAAACGGAAATAAATATAGCATTAAAAGGTGGAGGGAGAAAAAAGAAAGGAGGCGCTAGAAGAGAATATAATGATGAAGAATTACATTCAATTGTAAGTCTTCTTATTAAGAGCCCCAAAAATATTATTGTTTTTGCTATGTCGGTATTTATATTTGTCGTCGGGGCATATTATGTAACACTTACAGCAAATACACCGATTAGTTATGGAACTGTTTCATCTTCTAATAATAATGATTTATCTATGAAATTGGAAAAAGCAATAGTTGTATATAATGATCCAGCTGTTAATGACAAAAGTATTGTTATAGTTAATAAACCACTATTCGATGATGATGATCTTTCTGATGAAGCAAAACAAAAACAACAACAAAGTAAAATAACAGTATCTGATCTTTTATATGCTTCTGTAACCTGGAGTGGCGATGAAATAGTTAATAATATTATGGAAAATACTAAAGAATTAATGAAAGAAAAAGGACAAGAGACAATTAATGAACTTGTATTTGACTTTGAAGACCAAGTTAAAATTGGCTCCTATATGAAATTTATCAAAAATCAAGGACTAGAAAACACTGATAAACCTCTTTCAGCCGATTTTAAAACCTTAAAAAATGATTTTTTTAAAAAATTAGCAGAAACAAGTCTTGTTGAAAGGATATTTCATTATTATAGATTTTCATTCTTTGGTTCGGCGACTGAATTAATGACAATAATGAATCATGATTTAAAAAAATTTAAAAATAGAGCTATTTTAAAAGTACAAGAGCAATTGGATGATGCTTTATTTAATATACAACTCCAAGTTTCAAAAGTTATAAAAGATGGTACAACTGGTTTTAGAATGATGGGTGTTTCATTAATGATGATGTTTGGGCTTTATAGGACTCTTAAGCAAGAACGCGATAGATTAAATACAAAAATACAGAATGATAGGGAAATGGCTGAACTAGAGGATATAAATAAAGAATTAGATAAAAAAAATCAAGCGTTAGAAAATATGAAAAAAAAATTATTTATTGCGTTAAATAGTGCCGAAACGTTTATACCTGGCATTATTACAAGAAATATTAGCGATAGGACTGAAAGAATGCTATTGAGGGATCAAGATGATAATAACACTAAGGGTGGAGGGAGTAAAAAAAGAAATCGTCGTAGAAAAAGACGTAAACGAACACGTCGCAAATCTAAAAAAAGAAAAAGAAAACGTAAAAAAACTAGAAGAAAGAGAAGGCGTTAAATAATAATTAATATTTAACAATAATTAAATATTAACATAATTTATATGAATGGACATAAAGAAATTAGCATTGATGAAGTAAAAAAGATATTCAAGTTTGCTCAAAATGCCAAACCATTAGGTGCGGGTTCTTTTAAAAAAGCATATAAATACAATGATGAAACTGTAGTAACTTTAGAAAAATTCAAAGAAAATTCGTCAAAAAAAGAACAATATATGAAATTAATGGATGCGTTTTATAAATTGCCAGAGAAACATCTCAAAAATATATTACTACCATATGCCAGTTTTGACACTCCAACTACTAGAGTACAAAAATTATCTTTATGCGTAGATAATGGTATGGTGGATCTGTGGGAACTCGTTATTGGGAATTTTCCTCCTTCTAATCTTCCAAAATTAGAATTGTTAAAAAACTGTGGAGATATACTTGAAACTATTTTTGAATTACACAAAAGATATATTACTTGTATGGATATAAAAACGGAAAATACATTTGTTAATTGTAGTGGTAAGAATTATTTGACATTAGGTGATGCTGATGGATTCAGAGTTTATGACAATGCCTATGATATGCATTTAAATAGTAAGTGTATTGCAACACCCGGATTTTTAATTATGGGGTCAAAGTATAACTATGGCAAAGGAACGTTGGGAGGACCAGCAACCGATTATTATGCTTGGTTAAAAGTGTTTCTAGTAGTGTATATGAGATTATTTATGAAGGAAAAACAAACGAATGACTTTCAGATTTTTTACCAACCCGAAGGGATTTTTGAAGCACATGCGCAAGCAGTTGCCATGAATCTTAATGGTTATATTAGACTCTTTAATGATAATACGAGAAAAATGATGAAAAAACTAGAAAGTAAAAGCTTGCTTGAACTAATACTTAAAGCAATAGATGCTTGTGCGAAAGATGAGTTGTTAAAAACTGTGAACGCAACTGGTTGGGATAAAGGAGAACCCATATTTTATGATGAGTATATTAAACCGATAGTGGAAATGGCAAGAAAAATGGATAATAAAATTTTAAATAGAGAACTAGGAAGGGTAGAAAAAATGGAAAAGAATATAAAAAAGACAGTAAGTAATGTTGCAAGTGGATTAAAAAAATTGTTTAAAAAAAAATCAATCACAAAGATGGAAGATCATAGAAAACATTTAGAACGACAAAATGCTCAGAGAGAAATAAAAGTGAATGGAGGAAGAAGAACAAAGAAAAGAAGACGTAGAAAAAGAACAAAGAAAAGAAGAAAAAAAAGAAAGAGAAAGACTAAGAGAAGAAGAAAGAGAAGGCGTTAATCAACAGAGAAAGAAGTATTACATCCACATTTGCTTGAGGCATTTGGATTATTAAATTCAAATTTCTGCCCCATAATATCATCCTTCCAGTCTATTTCAGTGCCTATGATATAAAATAATGATTTTGAACATACTAAAATTTCAACATCATTTTTTTTCACTACTTCATCTAGTTTTTCTGGTTTTTTATTGGTAGGTTCTAAAACATATTCAAATCCATTGCATCCGCCACCTTTTACACCAAACAGTATTCTTTTAACGTTGTGTGATTTGATTATATTTCTTAATTTGGGCAAAGCTTTACAAGTTATTGATATAACCATATACTTATGATTATATTAAATTTTAATTCATGAACAATTGTGTGTTTCATGAAAATAAGTAAAATATATAAAGTTTTCATGTAAATATATATTTATCATGAACTATTTAAAGAAAGCTCACTTATTATTATTATAATGTTGAAAACGCTACAAAACGAAGGTTACGAATTTGAAGACATGTCATTAGCTATTGAATTAGCAAAAAAGATATCTGTTAGTTTTTATACCTATAAAAACTATGAACATTTGTTTACTGAATTGCTCGCATATTTTTCATATGAAGCAACAAGGATTATATTTAAAGTCCACAAATCTAATGATAAAGAATTTCTATGTATAATGGGAAACGATGGTGGTCTTAGCGAAGATAATAAAAGAGTATTGAAATCAAATCAAATAGGCAAATCAACTGGTCAAAACATATCCTATTTTGGAGCTGGAGCCAGAACAGCTGCAAGACAATATACTAAGGATTGTTCTGGAAATGTATTTGGAATTTGTGATTCAAAATGTGAAATATTATATAGCACGGATGGTGTTCTTGGATTATCCGTAATGAAATCGGATACCGATATATTTAAAAAAACATATGATTTGAAAATCAAAGATGGGTATACTTGTTGGGTGTTACCATATGTAAAAGATAAATGGGAACCCCATAACAACGCTCTTTTCCAACATTTGACGTTCATGTATAATGATAGATTAACAACCGATAATGAAAATATAAGGTTAAAATTCAAATGGGGTAAATGGCATAAGAGTAAAATATCATTATTTAATAGTAAAGACGATTTTACAGAGGAAAAAGATTTTGAAATATTAAATGAAAAATATCATATTTACGAATGTATGAATAATTTTAAAGTTAGATTATTACATACGCGGATAAAAAAGAAAAACGAATATTCTCCAAATATGAACGGCTATTATGGAGAATCATTAAAAATTACGAAAAATGGAAATGAGGAATATTATCATTTTAGTAGACCTGGAGTTTCTGGTAATGATTATATATATGATAGAAATTGTACTAATTGGAATTCCCACATCGAAGAACCTTTTGATGAAAAATTTGAATTCTCTTATGAAGTTATGAAACTACCAAATACATTAAAAGATGATAAAAATTTAAACCCTAGAAGAAAAATAATAGCGAATGAGTTTTTTAATAATAGAGAAACACATGTTGAAGGTGTGAGATTTTTAATGAAAGATAAAAATAAAAAAGTATTTATAGTAAAAGATAGAATGGAAGGGGGAGAATGGAAAGAAAGAGGCTCTGGTATTAATACGGGTGGAATGTTAAATATTATTTTAACGAAAGAACAATATAATAAATATGCGAAACCTAGTATAAGAAGAACTGATCAATGGAATTGTGACGATAGATTACGTATATTGGCTGACAATTTATATAACTATTTATCAAGCAAATGTAATAAATATTTAAGGAACAAAGCTCTCGCAATACGAAAAAAAAAAGAAGAAGAGATGGACAAAAAAAGGAAAGAGAGGGAAGAAAAATGGATAGAAAGTTATAAACAAGATAATGAAAGTATAATATTAATTCAAAGTATATGGCGAAGAAACGTTGTTCCATCATTTAATGAGCTTAATAAAAAATATAAAGAAGAAGTAAGACAAGAAATAGAAAGACTAAAGAGAAAAAAAGAAAGACATCTTTATTTATATAATAATGCATTAAATAATTGGATCAAAGAACAAAAAGAAAAAATGGGATATCTTTATATAAGACATACAAAAGGAATGAGGGAATGTGGAATGAAAAAATATGATAATTGGATAATAATGACAGGTCGGAGTAAAACAAACAAGTCAACAAATAATAGACTCGCTTATTACCAGCGTGGTGAGTATGAACCCCTAGAAGATTTGGATGAAGTATGGATAACAACTAAAGAACCAGTTTATTATTATGAAGACGCAGAGGATGATTGGCAAATACGAATGGCGCGTCTCGGATATAAGCTGAAAGATATAGAACGTAAAAAAGGAAAGACAATAAGGTCAGAAGAATATTTTGTTTGTAACGTAAAAACAATATTTCATTTTAGAGATGAAGCAATAAAATGTCAAAAAGATAAATTTGAATCTGATAAAAAAATAAAAGAAGAAGAATTAATGAGAAAATGGAATTTAAAACCAGAAGATTTTGATAGTAGTGATAGTGATAGTGATAGTGATGATAGTGATGAAATGAATGAAGAATTGGAATAAACACCGCCCAAAAAATACTATCGAAAGAAAAGAATATATAATTAATAAAGGTTTTCATTATATAAGTATATGGGAAAGTGAATGGTTACATATTAAAAAATGTATAAAAATAATACAGAGGTGGTGGAAAAAGAATAAATAAAATTAAATAAATTTTTTAATTTTATTATGAACTTGGTAATGGCGCTAATGCTAACTTAATACTACCCAAGCTTGCAACTGCATAGCGAACAATTAAAGGAAGGTCATTTTCCAAATACACCTCGATACAAGAGCATAAATTGGTACATTTTATAAAATATGACAGATTCTTCAAGCTGAATTCACCTTGGATAACTTTGTTTGCGTCAGGCTTATGTTGGAATTCCATGTTGCCATCGCACTCGCTTCTTATGATTTTTGCTTTGGCCCAAGAGCCTTGACATTCAAAAATCAACTCCTGACCGGCAGATTTGATTTCTAATCTATCAGAAATATTAGACAAATCTCTAATTATTTTCTGGAAGTCAGAAGCGGGAAGGTTAATAACAGAAGAGAACTTCACATCTGGCAGTTCTAGCTCTTCTTCATCTGGTTCAATCAACTTTAATTTTTGATCTTTTAATTGACGAATGTCGCCATTCTCAAATCTAAGACCTAGGTTGTCTACAATACCCTCTGTATATTCATTTTCATCAATATAAATAGTTAATGTATCATCGTTATCTATAGTATTTATAAGTTTAAATAGATGGAACATATTTACACCAATAATAATCTTGGGATATTTACAATAATAATATTCAAATTTGGTAGCATCCAAAAATAAATGCGCCAGAATAGTATGAGATTTATCCATATTGATAATTCTTATACCATCGGGTTTAAATGTAATATTAGTTTCCAATAATATGTCCTTCAATGCTGTCATAAGTGTTCTGAACGGCGCAATTTGAACAGTTTTTATCTCTAGGACTTTTCCTTCACTAGTATTAGCAACCGAAGTCATTATATAACCTATTTAATATTTATGTGTTTAAATAGAAATAAATAAAATAACATAAATACAATATTTTAATATTTATAAATGAACGAATTATTGGAAAATGTGAAAAAATTATATAGTCGGTATCAAAGCGATGAAGAGGGTTTAACTCGATTAACAACATATGTGATGCATGATATTAATGATATGATGGAAATGTATGAAGAAGAAAAAAAAGAAAAGAAAGAGATAGAAGACAAAATAGTGGATTACATATCTACTTTTTTTTATAAAAACGCAAATAAATATTATTCGTGTGTAGTAAGAGATAAGCAAAAAATATATATTAAATACGATGGTTGCAATTTTGAAGTTTGTAATAAAGATCATATCTGGCACGAAATAATTACCGATTTAAACCCACATAAATATCCTTTATTGAGTAAATTTAAACATGACATAGCCAAGAGAGCATTAAACCAAGTATTGGAAAATGATGTCTTTAATTGTATTCCTGAATCAACAACCATACAAAAAATAATTGAATTTTTCAATCCCTTATTCCTGAAAACGAAAGAAGATGTCAAATATTTTCTTTGCGCCATTGGAGATAGTGTATGTAAAATAAACAACGATATATTATATTATGTATCAGAATTATCACGTGAATTCTTAACCGAATTAAACGTTTATTATGGTGATTACTTTGGAGAAGAATTAATGAAACAATTTAAATTTAAATACAGAGGATATCCTTATCTTAAAAGTAGATTAATTAAATTTAAAAGAAGTATCAAGAATATATCATATTGGAATACTTTCGTAAAGAATAATTTTTTTAATATTTTAATCGTTGGGATCCATTATTCAAGTAGATATGGTGGTTCGGAAAAATATATCCAGAAACAACATAGAGAAATACAAAATAAAATATTATATTTGAAAGATAAATCACACCAAGATGTATTAGATGAATTTCAAAAAGATTTCTTAAAAGAAAGTGAAGGAGGAAATCTAACTCAAGATGAATATTACTTTTTATGGAAAATATTTTGTGAAAGTAAAAATATGCCTTTAATCATTTATAAACAAGAATTTTTGAACAAAATAAGCAATTATCCAAATATGACAAGTGATTATTTGATAGGAATCAGGCATTTCCGTACCTTTTGGAAAGAGACTATAGTAGTTGATAAAAATGGTGAATATGAAATAAGTGAACTTAATGAATTATTTACTATATGGTTAAATGGTAATAAAGTAAACACAGTAAATGAATATCAATTATTAGATATTATAAAACATTTCTTTCCTGAAGTATCGATTGTAGGAAAGAATTTATTAAATATAAGATGCAATTTATGGAACAAGTGTGAAGATATTCAAAAATGTCTAAACAAGAGCAAAGAAAAATTAAAAGAAAAAGATCATAATATGCTTGAAATCTATAAGTTGTATTGCAGTTATGCTGGTCAGCACGATTTCACAAACATAGTGAGTAAGAAGTTTTTTGAAAAATATATGGAAAGTAATGTATCTACAGAATATTTAAAAAATAATAAGGTTCTTAAAGGATTTTGGTAATTTATCACGCTCAAAATTAACAAAAAAATTGAATTTATTTTCTCATGACAAGTTACATTAATAGACTTAGAATAGATATAGAATATACGTGACAAAATATAGACATAGAAATAAAAATATAGAGATACATAATATAATGCCACGCATTAGTAAAAATCAAAAAAAATTTAATCAAGTAGCACCAGAAGCTAAAGAAAATGGCTGTTCTAATTGGATAGACATAGAGACCTTAAAATTACACGGTTTTAATTGGTCAAAAAATGGCAATCAACGACATGGAAAATTTTTAGGATTAACCAAATATATTTGGGAAGCTCTAAAAATAAAAAATAAAGTTGTCGCTATCCGTACAATGGGGTATGACCCCGATATAGAAGCAGCAGAACTTTTAAAAAATCGTCCAATTTCAAAAGAAATTAGGGAGTATTATAAGGGTAAATGTTGTGTAGCTTGCGGTGGAAATAAAGATATGGTTATTGACCATAAAAATGATTTATATAATGATCCACGCGTTCATAATACAACTACTCAAAAAGTTGATGATTTCCAACCTTTATGCAATAATTGCAATCTTAAAAAAAGAGCAGATTGCCGTAAAACAAAAGAAACTGGTATAAGACAACCCGCTCCGCATCAAATCACTAGTTTGGGTCTTCCAAAATATTATATGGGTGATGAAAATTTTGAACCTAATGGATTAGGATTAGAGGGAACATACTGGTATGATATTGAAGCATACAACAATCATTGTAAAACCTTAATAACCTTATCATAATACTCCTTACTTATCTCACAACCTATAAATTTCCTCTCTGTATTTTTACTAGCAATTGCGGTTGTACCACCGCCTAAAAAGGTATCTAAAACAACATCTCCTTTATTGGAATGTTTTTTTATCAGAGCTTCGAACAAATTAACATTTTTTTGAGTTGGATGAAACCTATTTTTACCACCCTGTATTGGATAATCATAAATACCTTTATCATATTTTGAATTGAAAGTTGGTTTTCCACCTTTAACACCCAATAAGGCTATTTCTCTAGAATTTGTTAAATAATTTACAGATTGATTCAAAGGAACAGGATTTGTTTTTACCCATTCGATAAATCTTAATTGTTTAAATTTATATTTTTCCATCGCTTCTTTTAAATAACTTAATTTCCATAAGTCAAAGAATATGATACAAGTTCCACCCTTTCTTAATTTTTTATAAAATAATTGTATAAATTCTTCTAATTTTTTCATAGTAAAATCTTTATCCCAATTTCCATAATCTGTTTTATAACCATATTTCTTACCTGAAGCGTTTCCGTATTTTAAATAATTTTCTTTGTATGTATCATCTTCTATTTCATGTTTTACTTTATATTCTTCCCAATCTTTTTCAGTTTTAACATTTTTACCTTCTTTTTCTATTTGTTTAACTTGATCCGTATATTTATCCATTCCTGAATCTCTAGAAATAATATAAGGTGGATCTGTTAATATAAGATCGATACTATTGTTTTTTAATGTTTTTAAAAGTTCTAATCCATCGCAATTTTTAATATCCATTTTAATATTAACATCATGAGATTTATTTATTCAATTTTAAAATAATATTTAATAGGTTTCAAATATTATTTAAGCGCGAGCAGGATCTGTAACTGTTGTTTTCTTTTTAACATAATCCAAATAATAATCTGAATTTATTGCTAATTTCCATGTTTTCATAACCATATCTAGTGTAAAAATACCAACAACAACTGTATATACACCATTCAAAGAACCTACAGCTGTATTACTGTAAACAGCACCTCTATAATAGGCTAATAGCAACCAAGTTGAATATTGATGAATAGGACCAGCCATCAATAACATACTGGATGGCATTTTATTACCATAAATTGTATTATACGAACTAACTGCTGTATAAATTGTACTTAAAATAGAGCATAAGATATTAAAATCTCTAACAGGACCGGTAGTTGAATCAATCGCCAAACAAATGAGATTAACTACGTATAAAACGGTCCACATTCCATATAGACCAGGGTGTTTCATAACACCATCTTCCAACATGAATAATTTATCTGCTGATAAACACATATGAACATATTTATTGGAATTTCTTTAAATATGTTAATAAAATGATTTAACGTCTTTTCTTTGATCGTTTCTTTCTTTTCTTCTTTTTTCGTCTTGTTTTACGTCTCTTTCTACGTCTGGATTTACGACGAGTTCTTCTTCGTCCACCTTTAAATGGATTCTTTGAAGCAACTATCTTTACGTCATTACCATCATCATCCTTAAAATCCACATCATCTTCACTTAATTCTTCTATATCAAATCCTTCTAATAAATCTAATTGTTCTTTACTATGATTTTTCTTTATTAATGCTAGAGTTTGAAGAAAATCTTTTGTTCTCCTTTTTATTTTGCTTTTATCTCTTATACTAATCTTTTCTATATATCTTTTTGTTTCGTCTATAATTAAGTATCCATAAAATTCATCATTTTCTATTAATTTTACAAATATATCAGCTGCCTTTGGATTTTTTAATTGACTAAAGAGAGATTTTAACTTATTAATTACAGCATTTTTTATATTTTGTTGCACTTGGGCTTCTTCAGCAAATCTCAATAATAAATTTGCTTCCATTTTATTTTTATTTTCAGGATTTCTCAACACTTCATTTTGAAATTTATAAGCATGTCTAGGATGAGAATTCTTTAAATGAGACCAAATCCCGCTAGCATTATCAAAAGACGCATCACATAGCGCACACCTATACTTACCATTATCCATGAAATAATAGTTATTATAAGGGCTATCCACAAATTGAAACTTTTTGTTGTTGGCCTTTTTATTGTTGGCCTTTTTGTTGTTGGCCTTTTTATTGTTGGCCCTTTTGACATAATTACGTGTTTTTTGGCCGTGAACCCTCTTCATATGATACCACGCGCCACTAGGACCAGACCATCCACCCGCATTACACAGTAAACAGTAGTATTTACCATCATTTCTAATTTCATAGGTGGCTTTTTTTCCTGTATATCCTTTTTGTTTTTTTGATGTAGTTGTTGTCGTAGTTGCTGACTTTACAATATTATTATTATTATCTAGATAATCATATTCTTTATTAGGTAAAGTTTTACGCATCACTTGTTTTTCTTTCTTTGTTAATGGTGTAGGGTCGTGTCTTTGTGGTGCTATTTTCCTTCTTTTAGGACGTTGATTAGATACATTTGATGATCCAGATGTTGTTCCTTGTCTTACTTTTTTTAAAGCTTTTTGATATTTTTCTCGTATTTCTCTACCTTTTTTTATTTGTGCTTCTAATTCTTCCCGTGATTTTGTCCCTTTGCTATATCTGTCATCCCATTCTTCATCTTCACCTTCACTTACTATATCTTCTAATTGCAATAGTTCATTTCCTTGTAGTTCTTCACTTAAATCTATATCACTTTCTAAACTTTCTATATCACTAAATTCACCATCATTATTGTGTATTACTTGTGCGTTTTCTGGCAAATGACGTGGATTTGGATTTTTCTTTCTTGGCATATTAATATATAATAACTAAACATTTATTAATTATTATACTTTATTTAACGTCTTTTTTTGGTTTTGCATTTCTTGTATTTACCCTTCTTTTTACCTGATTTGTGTCTGCATCTTTTACCTCTGGATTTACCTCTTTTGCGACCTTTCTTTGCGGTTTTTCCTTTTTTGATAGCACCGAATTTACCTTTACGTGTGAAATAACCTTTAGCATGCAATTGTTTAAGACCTTTAGACTTACCATAAGCGTGCTTTCTTTTTGAAACAATACGTCCATGTTTATTTTTAATTAAATCAGATCTTTTCAAACCTTTTTTACCATAACCAGTTTTGTACGCGGTCCCGTTCCAAACTTGAGCTCTTGAACCAACAGTCAACTGGTATTTTTTACCGCCAACCATAGTTGCGCCATTTTTATTGTAAGCATTATTTACCATTATATAATTTATATAGAAAATAATTAAACGCAATTTTTTGTTCTAAAGTAAATATATGATGAAGCCTGAAGAAGATATAGAAGTAATAACTAATTTTGTAATGCGGAATCAATTAATGGAAACTGTTGAAGAAGTGAAACAATTGGAACATTTATTAAAAGAGGCTAAAGAAAGACTAAAAGTAGTAATGGAAAGAAGAGGACTTTGGACATGGAATAGATGGTGGTGGTCATGGTTTGGTTATTATTAATATGAAAGCAAAATATTAATAATAAAATTGAAACAATATAAAAATAATGTCACATATGTAATGATGGCTAATAACATGAGTAATAAACTTGCAAAACAATACCAGTCTATGACTGCGTTAGAACATATAGAAAAAAAACCGGATACTTATATTGGTGCTATTGAAACGGATGACCTTGAAACTTGGGCGTTAAACAAGGATAATACAGCATTTCAACACAAAACTGTTAAATGGGTTCCAGGATTATATAAATGTTTTGATGAAGCTATTGTGAATGCTAGAGATCATTATATAAGAATGAAATTATCTAAGGAAAAGAAGAAGCAAGTGGTAAAGAATATTGAAATTAGTTGTAATGATGATGTTATTGAAATTATGAATGATGGTAATGGAATTGATATTGCTAAGCATCCTAAAGATAAATTATGGATACCGGAAATGATATTTATGCATTTAAGAACTTCAACCAATTACGATGACGAAGAAAAGAAATTAGTAGGAGGTAAGAATGGATTTGGTATTAAATTGGTATTTGTATTTGCTAAATGGGGTGAAATAGAAACAGTTGATCACATTCGTAAGTTGAAATATACACAACGCGTTGAAAGAAATTTATCTAAAATACATAAACCAAAAATAGAGAAATATACAGGAAAACCATATACTAAAGTTAGATGGATGCCTGATTATGAAAAGTTTGGATTAGAAGGAATGACAGATGATATTTGGAACTTATTGAGAAAAAGAGCATTTGATATTGCTGCTGTGACAGATAAATCATTAAAGGTAAAAATCCAAGGCAAAGATATTGATATTAAAACATTTGAGCAGTATGTGGATATGTATATTGGTGATAAAACTGAAAGTCCTCGTATTGTTCAAACAAGTGATAGATGGGAATGTATTGTGGGATTATCACCGTTAGATGAATTTTCACAAGTGAGTTTTGTGAATGGTATTTATACTGGTAAAGGTGGCAAACATGTTGATTATATAACAAATCAAATTTGTAAAAAGATGATTGAATATATTAAAAGAAAGAAGAAAGTTACCGTTAAAGCTACCACGATTAAAGAGCAACTAATGGTATTTGTTAATTGTATGATTGAAGATCCAGCGTTTGATTCTCAAACAAAAGATTATATGAATACGCCTTATGGTAAATTTGGATCAAAGTTTGAAATAAATGATAAAACTATCGATAAATTGGCAAAAATGGGTGTAATGGATGCTGCTATTAGTTTGAATGAAGTAAAACTAATGAAAAAAGCTAAGACAACTGATGGTAGAAAGAGTAGGAACATTCGTGGTATACCAAAACTAGTTGATGCTAATAAAGCAGGAACTCCTAGTTCTATGCAATGTACACTTATATTAACTGAAGGGGATTCAGCCAAAGCAGGTGTAATGTCAGGATTATCAAAAGAAGATAGAAACTGGTTTGGTATATTCCCACTAAAAGGGAAGTTATTGAATACATTAGACGCTCCTATAGGTAAAATAAATAATAATACTGAAATAACTAATATTAAAAAGATTATGGGATTACAAACTGGCAAAACTTATAAAGATAAAGAGGAGATGAAAAAGACATTAAGATACGGTAAGATTATGATACTAACCGATCAAGATTTAGATGGTCATCATATTAAAGGGTTAACTATGAATTTGTTTAGTTCTCAATGGAATGATTTATTTAAGATGAAAGATTTCTTGGGTTATATGAATACTCCAATTATTAAAGCCACAAAAGGTAGTAGAGAAAAATCGTTTTATAATGAAAAACAGTATGAAGACTGGAAAGCAGCAAATGAAAATGGTAAAGGTTGGAAAATAAAATATTATAAAGGATTGGGCACGAGTTCAGGTAAAGAATTTAAAGAGTATTTTGCTAAGAAAAAATTTATAATGTTTAATTTTACAGGTCAAGAATCACAAGATGCTGTAGATAAAGCTTTTAATAAAACAAGAGCAGATGATAGAAAAGAATGGTTGGGTAATTATGATAAAAATCTTAGATTGGATGTAGAAAAAAAGAAATGTCCTGTTGAAGATTTTATAGATAGAGAATTGATACATTTTGCGAAATATGATTGTGAAAGGTCTATTTGTAATTTAGTAGATGGATTTAAAACTAGTCAAAGAAAAATAATGTATGCTGCTTTCAAAAGAAATTTGACAAAAGAAATTAAAGTAGCGCAATTTTCAGGTTATGTTAGTGAACATTCTGCTTATCATCACGGTGAAATGAGTTTGAATATGGCTATTGTAAAATTAGCACAGGAATTTGTTGGTTCAAGTAATATATCGGTGCTTTATCCATCTGGTCAATTTGGAACAAGATTGAAAGGTGGTAAAGATCATGCTAGTGAGAGATATATATTTACTAGGTTAAATAAATTAACAAGATATATATATCCAGAAGCTGATGATAACATAATGAAATATTTGGATGATGATGGAACTCCAGTAGAACCAGAATATTATTTACCAATATTGCCTATGATATTAGTTAATGGAGGTAAAGGCATTGGAACAGGATTTAGTCAAGATGTTATGTCTTATAATGTAAAATCGTTATGTCAATATATTAGAAGTATGTTGAAAAAACAAGCAGCATTTCCATCAATTGAACCTTATTATGAAGGTTTTCAAGGAGATATTATTAAATCAGAATTTGTAAATAAGGACGATGGTAAAAAATATTTAAAGTATTTGTTTAAAGGTAAATATAAAATTATATCATCTGATACAATACAAATAACAGAGTTACCTGTGGGATATTGGACCGAAAATTTTAAAGAAGATTTGGAAAAATTGATAGATGATAAGAAAAAGAAGCCAATAATAAGACATATCCAAGATGATAGCACAGATGCTATGATTGATTTTAAAATTAAATTTGTTCCCGGAATGTTATCTACTCTAGCTACAAAAAAGATTGATGATAATATTAATTTGTTGGAAAAAACGTTGAAATTAACAACAAGTAAAAAGACAAGTAATATGTATCTATTTGACGAAAAACAACAACTTCGCCAATATCATAGTGTTGAAGATATAATTAAAAAATATTACCCTATTAGATTGAAAGGTTATAAAGATAGAAAAGCTTATTTACTTAAAATATTGTCTAGAACAATAGCTGTATTGACCAATAAGGCAAAATTTATTAAAGAACAATGTGATAATATTATTGATTTGAGGAAAAAGAAAAAGGATGTGGTTATAGCTTTATTAAAAAGTAGAAATTATGCTGTTATTGATGGTGATGAAGATTATAAATATTTGAGAAGTATGACAATTGATAGCGTGGAAGAAGAGAATATGGCTAAATTATTAAAAGATAGAGATCTAAAATTAGAAGAATATAAGAAACTTAATAAAACATCGATTGAAAAAATGTGGTTAACTGATTTGGATAATTTTGAAGCTGAATATGATAAATATTGTATTGCTAGAAAAGATAGATTAGTTGGAACTAATAAGAAAAAGAAAGTTAAAAAGAAAAAAAAGGTAAAAGCTTAACTACTTAAAAAGATATAAATATATAATATTAAATGAGTGAAGTAGATGTAAATACTATGGCTTTAGAAAATGCTGATTTTTCTCAATTAAGTAATGATATGAATAAAATGGAAAAAGATATTCAAATCTTGTTAAATATAGGGTATTTTTTACTTGGTGCTGTAAGTACTATAGGTGGTGTTATAGGTTATAAAGTTATATCAAAATGTTTAAAAAAAAATAAAGTTGTGAAAGTTAAAGAAGAAGAAATTAAATTATTAGACAGTATTGATGATAAATTAAATGCTATAGCAGTTGCCATTAAAGTAGATGTATAATTGAATTATTACATAATTAATTATGAAATAATTTACATTTAAAACCATCCCTTAAAGTATAGCGTGTTAGTATGCATAGTTGATTTTGGTCTTTCCATAGGTGTTGCTATTGTACTAACATCATGCTTGTATCTAGTATATGCTTTAGCTTCGCTTAATATCTGTGGTGCACAATAGTCAACCACAAGTTTGTTCAAGGCTACAATTTGTTCTGTAATTCTATGTGGTTTATTAGATGAATATTGTAAAAATGTACTTCTCATAATTATTTTTAGTGTATCTTCATTTTGATCACCAATAACAAAAGAAGTTTTTGACATATGATATACAGAGGCTTTGATTGCGTTTTGTATAATTCTTATGTTTTCAGCTGAAAAAAAAGCATCGGATAATACAGTTGATTGCCAATTCCCTGCCATAGCATCTTTATATGATGTTGATTCGTTGTTAAGAGGTACTTGTTCATATAATTTAAAAATATCTCCAGTATTTGGACCCATAATATTAACTCTACCGTTATTCATTATAATAGTAATAGAGATTAAATTTATTGAAATTAAAAATAAATTATCTTGATATTTAATATATGGCAGAAGGTTCATTTCAAAAACAAGTTGCATATGTTGCTTTGGTTTTATTTATAATATTAATGTCGTTAATGGCAATAATGATGGCTAAACAAAAAGAGCATCAATTATATCCAACAGAGGTCCCTCCTTGTCCAGATTATTGGGAAAGAATGGATGATGGACAATGTAATAATATACACGGTTTAGGAAATTCATCTAATTGTATGGGTAAAAAACCTTTTAGTGCTAAAAAATGGCAAGGATTGAAAGGTAGAAAAGAAAAATGTAAGTTCGCAAAACAATGTGCTATAGAATGGGATGGTATTAGTAATACTGGTATTTGTTAATTTATTCATAATTATTATATAATGAAAATTGTTATGAATACACTTCCTGAAGATATTATTAATCATATTTACACATTTATACCTTTACACGTATTATGTAATTTATCTGCTACAAATTATAAAAAATACAGCAAAGAACATTTAGATTATTTGTATAGTATCTCTTATGTAGTTTTGAAACTTAATAAGAAATTTACTTTTGATACTTATGTGCGTTTTTTGATAAAAAATGATTATTATTATGTATTCCAATTTGTTTTGAAAGATAACTTGAAAAGATGGAAAAGAATGAAGAAAACGAGATATAAAAATTTCAATTATAAATCAAAATTATTATTCTATAGTTTTTATTGTATTGAATGTAAATCTAATAAATGCTTAATGAAAATAAAAGAATATTGTTAATTTACTTAATAAAGAGATTTTATAATAATACTCTATACATAAATGGACCAATTAAATATGAATCAGTTATTAAATAGAACAAATGAAGAAAAAATAATTAAAGACGCTTTAATAAATTTCGAAGAAAATAAACAAAATTTATTAACAAAACGAGGGATATATATTTATGGATCTCCTGGTTCTGGTAAAAGTCATTTCATAAATCAAATTTTAAAAGACCTTAATTATGATATAATAAAGTTTGATGCTGGTGATGTAAGAAATAAGACTATAATAGAAACCATAACAAAACATAATATGTCTGATAAAAATATTATTTCTATGTTTAAAAAAAAAATCAAAAATATTGCGATAGTAATGGATGAAATTGATGGGATGAATTCAGGAGATAAAGGAGGAATTAATTCTTTAATAAAATTAATACGTCCAAAAAAAACAAAAAAACAAAAGAAAGAACAAATTACTATGACACCTATTTTATGTATTGGTAATTATCATATTGACAAAAAAATACGCGAAATGATGAAAATATGTACTTCTGTTGAATTAAAAAAACCTACAAATGAACAAATTAAAAACATGATTAATTTATTGATGCCTAATATTGATTCTCCATTAATTGATAATATTGTTGAATTTATTCAGGGTGATTTAAGAAAATTTAAATCTACTTATGATATTTATAATACACATCAAAGTATATTAAAAAATCAATTGATACAAAATTTATTCCAGAAGAAAAATTATAACGAAGATACTAAAGAAATTACAAAAAAATTATTAAATAACACTTATAAAATTAGTGATCATTCATTATTAATGAATGAAACGGATAGAACTAGCGTTGCTTTATTGTTCCATGAAAATATAATAGATCTTTTTACCAATAATAATAAAAGTGAAATTATCAATTTTTATATAGAAGTGTTGGATAATATATGTTTTTCCGATTATATAGACAGAATTACCTTTCAAAAGCAAATATGGGTTTTTAATGAAATGAGCTCATTGATAAAAACGTTTTATAATAATTATCTTTTTCATAAAGAATTAAACAAAAAGAATAAAAAAGCAAAATATAATCCAACAGAAGTAAGATTCACAAAAGTTTTAACAAAATATTCAACAGAATATAATAATAGTTTATTTTTTCAAAATTTATGTAAACAACTTAATATGGATAAAAAAGACTTGTTTTCATTTTTTATGAAATTAAAAAAAGAAAATAGTGTAGATGAAATTATTGAATTATTTGATAACGATAATTATGATATTAATAAATTAGACATATCAAGATTTTATAGATATATTGATTTTTTGAAAAATTAATTTCCATTTATAAATGCTTGGAATGCTTCTGCTGTTCTTTCACCTTCATATGGTTTTACAACTGAACCATTCTGTGTTAATAAAATCGTAGGGAATCCTTCAACGCCCATTTTTTCCATTAATCCAGGATTTTCATCTTTTTCTATTTTATTAACTTTAATGCCTTTATTATTATTACTCTTCATAAATTTATCCCACTCAGGCATCATACTCTTACAATGTCCACAATCTTTCCAATAGAATAAAGTAAATTCTTTTCCTTGTCCACTGAAACCTTCTAACATATCTGCTTGCAAATATGATTGTCCTACAATTTCATTATAAACAAATTTAAGAACTAAATAAACAACAAAAAGGATAATAGCTTGTAATATTATATTTTGCTGTCTAAATTTTTTCAAACTTTTCGCAAAAAAACTTTTAATAGTCATTATAATTTATATAAATATTAAAATATATTATTATTTTTTTATGGATACTGATAAATAAAATTTCAATATCTCTTTATCTTTTATAAAATTAGCAGGTGTTAAATTTGTCTGTCTTACAAAATTTGGATTTGGATTTACCAACAATTTTCTTTTGTCAAATGTATTGTACTGATGAGCAAAAACCAATATAGCATGTCTTGGATCTAATTGAACAAATGGTATAGTATAGTTTTTTAAAAATTCTTTCTCTTCTGCCATTTCCGCATTATCATTATATCTAGATATTTTTAATAACTCTTTTTTGAAAGCAAATGTTCCTGCTGTAGCATGTGAATGTCCATATGGTCCAAATTGAAATACTTTTTCTAAATCATTAAAATAAATAAACACTATACTACTTCCTGATGCTACTGCTTTAGGTTGTGATAATAAACGACTAACCGCGTGACTAACGCGTTTTGGTGGATAATAATCATCATCATCCATATAAACTAATATATCACCTGTAGTTTTTTCATGCATATAATTTCTTTTTCTACCTAATTTCATTTTTTCCTCTACACGAAAATATTTTACGCACGGAACATCTTTAAATAAATCTTCCACACAATCTTCTCCATCATCGATAATGATCCATTCCATTAAATCTCTTGGATAATCTTGTGCTAAAAAACATTTAATCAATGTTGGTATAAATGCTCGTCTATTATATGTTGGAGTACATACACTCACTGTTGGTCTTCCAGCATGTCCTTTATTCGGTTTTCTTCTATTCTTTTTTCCCATATAATTATATTAATCTATTAAATCTTTAATTGATTAATTTAATATATTATCTTTTAACGGCGTCTTCGGCGACTTTTACTTCTCCTTCCGCCTTTCATAATATTTCTTACTTTATTTGCGTTATTCATCATATTATTTACCTTATTTGCTTTATTCATCATACTCACAACATTGGAACCCGCTTGTGTTCCACCTAGTCCTGCCACTGCGATCGCGCCAAGAGCGGCAGGTTTTGTAATATTTTGATTATTTGCTGCCGCATTTAATGTTTTTGCTAATTTTACACCGGGTTGGTTGTTCATAGCCTTCATTCCAGCATTAAATACCATCCCTTGAGCGCCTGTTGAAGACCCACTGGAACTACTTCTTGATGAAACGGTTGGACCATCACCACAAGGTGGTTTTAATATAAATCCTTCTTTTATTTGTTTCTTCCATCTTTCTGTCCATCCATCCATACCATATTTTGTATGATTAGCACCTGTATAATACCATTGTTCTTCTTTTGACAATATAAATTCTTTTGGTTTTACTGTTTCGTCCACTTTAGGATCTTTTCCTTTTGTTGACCAAGGCAATACAACTGAAAACAGGTTAATAATAACTAATAATATTACTATCATTCCTAGAACGTATGGATAACCAACACCTATTTTTTTACCTAATGCCCAATACCAATCACTACTTTGTTGATGTATATTTTTCCAGGTTCCTCTATATGCTGGTCCTCCTTTCCAAAACATAGGACTAACTTGAAACCACGCTGGATACATTTCTTTATTGCCAGCCTGGGCCAAACCTAATAATATAAAGATAGTTAATGGTATAAAATATCTCGCAATTAATCTTTTTACTATATACCAAACTGCTTTATTTGTTTGAGGCATATAACGACCGAATAACCAATAAAATCCATATAATGGTAAAATATATGTAGCGATCATTAAATTAAAAGGAAACATAAAGAATAATAAAGCACCTCTATATACTAATCTCCAAATTTTTGCGTTAGGTGCTGCTAACCAACCTTCTTCATTTTCTTCATGCCACCATAGTTTACTAAATAAAAAGCCCAAAGCTTTATCTTTACATTCTTTCTTTCTAAGTGCATCAGTTATTGTAATTACACTAGCCCATATAACAGCAATCAATGGTATTCCAATCATTCTACCAAATAACAAACTTGATGCCACACCTGTTCCTACTAAAATAAATATCATAGTTAGAGCGAAAACCCAAAATACACCAAAGAATGTTTTGAATGTATCCCACCAAGTTCTATTATGGTCTTTTATATTTGGATTTAAAGATGGTGGTAATGTTCCTATCATAGATTTAAATAAATCTAAAAATGAATCAAACATATTTCGTCCTTGATGAAATATATCCTTTATGTGATTTGCCCATATCTCATTTGGTAAAGCAAAATCACCATCACCAGTATCATCTGTTGGCGTTGCCATAGTATAAGGCCATCCATATTTTCTTGTATCGAAAAATCCCATACTTTCCATTTCAGCAGAACTAGCTGATGAAACGCCTCCTGGAGCTTTTGAAACATAAGGTGGTTTAAATGGATCTGTTCCTGATACTTGATTCCCACTATATCCTGGTGATTTTTTATACTCACTTAAAGTAAGCCATAAATAACTTGGAATCCATAGAAATAAAATTGCCATTATTAAGACATTTAAACCCATAATAATAGTATTTACCACCCTTGCTGTATTATCTCTATTTGGGTCTTTGTTTGTTGGTATAAATCCTTCTTTTCCAGCATTCTTCATTTTCTCTTTTTCTTCTTTTTCTTTTTTTTCTTTAGTTCCATCTATTTTTTCTTCGTTTTCCTTTATAATTTTTTCAGCTTCTGATTCCGTAATTGATTTTTCTTTGCTCATATATATTAATTGTTATATTTTTAATTATTATAATTATTCAAATTAATATTTCTTTATCATTAATATT
>CETK01158527.1_pt1 | contig 21843 bp, 11 predicted proteins | sample 361431 | NCBI WGS metagenome assembly CETK01 (sample SAMEA2622452, study PRJEB7988) | marine metagenome | biome: marine biome (ENVO:00000447); feature: surface water layer (ENVO:00002042); material: "saline water (ENVO:00002010), including plankton (ENVO:xxxxxxxx)" | depth 5 m | reverse complement strand
TCTGGCATGACAAATGTGGCCTTTACATCTCAGAATGGTGAAATCCTTCACATTGAAGAATTAGGTGCACAGCCATCAGGGCTGACCGGCTTCTCTTGGGAAAATATTCCCCAAGAGGTCCTTGAACAAAACGAATATATAACTGTCGAAGCATTTGCTGATCAGGGTGAAGGGCTTGAAGGTGTTTCAACTTCGGTCTTTGGTAAAGTTCTGGCTGCATCAACAAGTGCGTCAGATGGCGTCATGCTGGATGTCAAAGGCTATGGTGACATCAATGTGAATGAGGTCGTGCGTTTCCGCCAAAATTCCGGCTCTCAAGGTTATCAGTAGAAACTTCTGGCACATAAGTTGCTCTGACAAAACAAATGATGAGTGAAAGCTGGATTTTAAACAGGCTTTCAGACCCAAAATAAATTAGACCGGATGTGTCTTGGAGAATTAGAAAATGTCATTTTATACCGCGCTTACCGGATTGAATGGTTCATCAGCCGATATCTCTGCAACTTCAAATAATATCGCTAACGTTGGAACCACAGGCTTTAAGCGAAGTGTGGCTGAATTTGGCGACATTTTTGCAACATCACCCTTGCAGAACTCGTCATCCTCAATCGGTTCAGGTACAATTCTAAAAGGCATCAAGCAGCAGTTTACACAGGGTAACATCTCCTCATCACTAAATGCGCTCGATCTGGCGATTTCTGGCCAGGGGTTTTTTGCACTTAAACCCTCGCTGACATCCGCACAAACTGTTTATACGCGAAACGGTTCATTGAATGTGGATAACGACAGATATGTGGTTGATTCAGCGGGTCAATTTCTACTCACATATCCTGTGAACGATGACGGTTCTGTTACCGCAAAAGACTTGCAAAGCGCGCTCCCACTTCAGCTTCCTGTAACGTCTGGTGACCCTCGTGCTACCAGCAACATCTCACTCGGGGTGAACGTGCCTGCTGGCGCGGATGTGGTAACAGAGCGTTCAGAATTTTCTAACGGATTTACATTTAATCCCTCCGATCCAAATACATTTACCAATTCGACATCCATTACCATCTTTGATGATTTGGGAAACCCGACAATCGCTACGATGTTTTTTATTAAGACACAAGCAGCATCTGCTACTGACGCTACGAACAAATATGATACACGCCTTGTAATTAATGACACGGTGATCCAACCTGACTTGGTCTCTGCTGTTGACGATAATGGCAGTCAAATTTTTATTGACCGTTTTGGCGCTGAAACGACAGACGTTCCTGATGACAACTACTTTCTTGAAGGTAAAGGCTCGCCTCTGTACAAACTAGATGATCAGCAACAGCTTATTCCTTCACAGCCCGCCAAGCTGCGTGGTGAACAGGCTGAATTTGATTTTGGTGAGGAGGGTGACCGACTTGTTGAGATTGTCACTGACCCCATGCAGTTTAAAGCGACACGCGAGAGTGGCGATGGAGACAGCCGCGTTTACTGGGGCACAAACTTTCTCACTGTAAATGTTGATAATGGCGACCAACCTGTAAATATTGACATTCGCCCAGGCAAATATAACGCAACGCAATTAGCTGCAGAAGTAGAGCGCGCAATTAATGAAGCTTATGGCGATGACAGTAAAATTCAGATTGTTCAGAATGTAGACGACACGCTCAATATTAATCTATTCAAGTTGAATCAGGATGGGTCTTCGACAGGCCTTACAACACCTATTGAGGTTGACTTGTTATCAAGTAGCTTTGTTTCAGAAGTTGATAATATCACTTTATCTGGAGCCTCTCCTGATTTTACTCGTGAACAGTTTCTGGCGCACACTCAAGCGCGAATAAACGAGTCTCTCAATCGTTATGCGGTTGATATTAACGACTCTCTTGCTAATGCAAGTGCGCTTGGCGTTTCGACTGATTTGTTCGCGCGCTCAAGTGGTACAACCATGCCCGCTATTTTTGAACAAACCCAGGTTGTAAGCTTTGACCATACGACCTCGAATGCAACAACATCCGCTGGCGTAAATAACGCTTCACTCACATCGGACGAAAAATACCTTGTATATTCCATGTACGCTAATCGTCCTTCACTAAGTGTTTACGATGACCGGCAGCAGGTTTCTACATCTGGTGCAGGCACAAAGTCAGTCATTTATGATTCAAATCAGAATACTTTGAGGGTTTTCTTTGCAAATTCAACAGCAATGGGCGGATTTACTTCAAATGAACGAGTCCGACTTGGTGGGAATTTTACAACAGGTAATGAATTAACGGACTCACAAATTATAAATGGACGTGAATTTACTATAAATAATGTAAATTCAGGTGCATCTGCAGCTGATAATTTCATTGAGATAAACACCACTGGTCTTGATTTCCCTGATGATGATTTTTCACTTGCTGAAACAAATCTGTTTGTAATGAGTGGGGAATCTGAAACAGTGGAGGCCTTCTTTGAGGGGGCAGAGAGCGTTTACGATGGGGCCACAGATAATTTCAATAGTAAAAAAGTAATTTTGCGTGAAAAGAGTGCCGCAGGAAAACATTTCTATACCAACAGTGAAATTATAACAGCTTCTTCAAATTCTTCAGGGATTTTCTCCAATTTTCAGGATGAATTCAATCTTACCCAAACGGTGGCAGGTGCAACAATGGATTCATTGCAGGTTTTGGGCCTTGAAGACTCAAATGCTGCATCAACAGTTACAACCACAACCGACTGGGTGGATGAAAAAAACCCTCCTGTGAAGGTGAAGTACGATTCAGTGAACCAGCGGCTGCAGTTTACGGTAGAGAGAAATATATTAGGAACAGGAACCAACTCTAACTTTAACTCATTTAATGTTTTTGGTGCTGAAACAGCTGAAAACACCAACAACCTTGGCATTCCCTCAAGAGGCGACTCAGGTGAAGTTTTAATTAGAGGTGGGGAGGTGTTGTCTGCAGAACCTTTTGTGGCTGATGGTGAAGAAATCCAGTTAAACGATAAACGTTTTGGGATAAAGGTTAACTATAATTCTGATACACGCTCATTTACTTTTGCGAGTGGTACGACAGGTGAACGTATTGATTCTAATAAAGCATTAGGAGTGACATCAGACCAGTCAGCTTCAAATATTGCAGTTGGCAGATATACTCTCAGTACAGCTGATGGGTCAGTTACAGACGCAACTTCGCTTAATACTGGTGACAATCATCTGATGGGCGTCGGCGGAAGCAAACAAGATACAACATTTACAGAACCTAGAGGTCTCGCTTCATCAGCTGCACAGGCAATTGGCGCTAGTGCAAATGATGACCTCACAGAAGTTTTTCGGCTGTCTAGTATTGAGGGTGACAATCGATTTAATGTTTCTGTCAACGGAATTAACGGTGTAGTTGAGGTACCTTCTGGCTTTTATGTTGGCTCCACATTAGCTGAAGCACTAGAGACTAGGATAAATCAGATTATGGATCCTATTACAGGCGAGACTGTTGGAGGTGTAACGGTTAGTTATACAAGTGCGACTAACAATTTTGTATTTACTTCTGGAACCACTGGAAATGATTCTACTATAAAAGTGAAAGGCGCATCGCGTCTAGGACTGGACGACGTTCCATTGGGTGTTGGTTCGGTTCCTGAAATTAAGAATATTGTTCAGGCAGTTAATCAAGATGGAGCTCGTCTCTTTGTAAATGCCCAAGGAGAAATTGTCACTACTGCACCTGACCCAATTGTAACTGATTACTTTCCCCTTTATATCGATGAGGGTGAGCTTACTTTTGATAAAACAGGTAAATTGCTTAGCCCTAAAAATGTTGTTCATTATGAAAACTCAACAGAAGGGGTGTCCGTCTCTTTGGATATTAACTTTGGAGCGTCTACGCAATTTGCGCAGCCGTTCTCAGTTCTGTCTATTGAGCAGGATGGTTTTACGTCCGGTCGTCTTGACGGTCTGGAAATTGACGCATCCGGAACGGTGAGAGCAAACTACACTAATGGCCAAAATAATCCATTAGGCAAGATTGTGCTAGCGAACTTTAATAACCAAAATGGATTGAAACAGATTGGTAATGCCACCTACGTGGCAACAGCTGTGTCCGGAAACCCCCAGGTGGGTGAGGCTGGTGCGGAAGGATTTGGCACCATATTATCCGGTTCTCTTGAACGGTCAAATGTGGATATCACTGAAGAGCTGGTGAACCTAATTACAGCTCAGCGAAACTTCCAGGCATCTGCAAAGGCTATTGAAACCACGACAACACTGACGCAGACAATCATTCAGATCAGAGGTTAAGCTTAGCTGAGAGTAACTTCGCAACCATACTGGCTGGCGAGAAGGAACATTAAGCATGGATAAAATGATCCATCTTTCACTAAACACACTTGATATTGCGCTGAGAAAGCAAGCTGTTAGCGCACAGAATTTATCTAATGTGAATGTAACTGGCTTTCGCCGAGACGTTTATGAAAATTTTGGCTCGCTGTATCTGCGGGCAGAAGACCAGCTTGATACTCGGGCCTTTGCTGTCACCACGGGCAGTGGAGAGTTTGACGAGCAGCAAGGTCGTATGCGGGCAACACATCAACCTACAGATTTAGCCATTGATGGAAAAGGCTATTTTGCATCGAAACGTGATGGGCTTGAAAATTCACTGACCAGACGCGGCGACATGTCCGTTTCAATAGAAGGTAATCTGGTGAATGGGCAAGGGGCATTGATTTTATCTGAAACATTGCAGCCCATTCAAGTTCCTCCTTTCCGTGAAATTTATGTCAGAGAAGATGGAAAACTTCTGATCGAACCTATAAATGGTGAACCTGGGGTTACCCAGCTTATAGGGTCAATAGGACTTGTGTCTGGTGAAGGACAGCAGATGCGAAAAGACCTTGATGGTGAAATCCGTCCGGCAGATGGTGCCCCCATTGTCACTGATCAGAATGTGAATGTTAAACAAGGCTATATTGAAGAAAGCAACGTGAGTGTGATTGACGAGCTTGTGGCTTCAATGGGTTATCAACGCAGCTATGAGATGAATCTCAAGCTTATCAAGCTGGCATCTGATCTGGACCAAGGCACCGCCTCTTTGCTGCGACTGCCGAGCAACTAAATAGGTTTCTATCACCTGTTTTCCCATTCCGCTGCTTATCAGATTTCTGACGAATAGGAACTGGCACAAGGCTTGCAAGACTTCATTTGCAGAACAATTAATGAGGTCTTCAGATGTCAACATATGCAATGCATGTGGCCAAAACCGGCCTAAATTCACAACAGACAAAAATGCAGATTATTGCTAACAATTTGGCTAATGTGAACACTACCGGTTTCAAAAGTGACCGGGCTAATTTTGAAACATTACTTTATCAGATTATTCGGCCAGCAGGTGAGCAGACCTCTGATGATACAAATTTAGCCTCCGCTTTTTCGATTGGAGCTGGTTCACGTCTTTTGAACACCAGTAAGCAGCACACACAAGGCAGTGTTGTCCAAACGGATAATGCTCTTGATATTGCGATAGAGGGTTCTGGATTTTTTCAAGTTTTGATGCCAGATGGGCGTATCGGCTATACTCGTAATGGCACTTTTGCTCGGTCTGCAGATGGCGCATTGACCACTCAATCTGGTTATGTTGTTCAGCCTGAAATTCAGATCCCTGAAGGTGTAACACAGATTAACATTTCTCAAACTGGGGCTGTAACAGTTCAGGTGGCAGGTGCGGTTGAAGCTGATGAAGTAGGTCAGCTCACACTAGCAGATTTTGCAAACCGTCAGGGTCTTGAACCTATCGGTGAGAGCTTCCTTGTTGAAACACCTGCTAGTGGTCCACCAGTCGTTGCTAATCCAATTGAAGGTGGTTTTGGCAAATTGCTGCAAGGCTCACTTGAAGGATCAAATGTCAATGTGGTTCAGCAGTTGGTTGACATGATTGAAACGCAGCGCGCCTATGAGGTGAGCTCTAAATCGATCACATCTGTTGATGAGATGATGCGCTTCATTGCGCAGAATCTGTAATTTTTCCAGCTGACAGGAGCGGATGCTGACTGATGCTTATCCGAAGATTTTCTTTCTGTGCTGCAATATTCCTATTCCTGGGTTTATCGGCTTGCACAACCTATATTGAAGACCGTGCTAGTGCGGAATTTGAACCTGTATTTCCAACTGTAGATTTGGTTGCGGATAGTTCAAATAAAACAGGTGCTATTTATGAACAAGGCCAGTCAGGCCTGTTTTCAGCTGACCGGCGGGCTCGCAAAGTTGGAGATATACTGACTGTTGATTTTAACGAAGTATTTGCGGCTACAAAAGCTCAATCCGCAGCCTCCTCAAAGGCAGATACGTATGAATTAGGCCTGCCAGTTGGTCTGCCAAACGTGTTGACAGGTGGGTTGGCAAATGGGGCTTTGGATGCAGCTGGGGCGCAGAAAAACAGTCTTGGGGCTAGCACAGCTCAGTCATTTAGTGGCAGCGGCAATGCTGCACAATCAAATTCTTTAACGGGTCGCCTTTCTGTAACCGTGGTCCGGATTTTTGAAAATGGTAATATGGGTATTCTTGGGCAGAAAGAGCTGACTTTGAATAATGGTAAAGAGTATATCCGGGTGAGCGGTATTGTCCGGCCTGAGGACATCTCTGCTGGAAATACCGTACCGTCAAACCGGCTAGCAGATGCACAAATCAGTTATACGGGTGCAGGCAATATCGCTGATTCCTCAAAACCAGGCTGGCTTAGCAGAGCCATGCGCGCAATTTCTCCATTCTGATCGGATAGATAGAGGGTAAACCGCTATAATGAGACATATTTTTTCATTGATCTCCGCGCTGGTAACAGCATTTTTGCTTCTAGCAACAACCACAGTTCAGGCAGACAGGCTGAAAGACCTTACCTCAATCGCCGGTGTGCGCGCCAATCAGCTGGTTGGCTATGGTCTTGTTGTAGGTTTGCCAGGAACAGGTGATGGAAGCTCAACATTAACATTGCAGTCTATGCAGTCTTTAATAAGTCAATTTGGCGTGACTACGGGTTCTGCGCTGGACCTAAATGGGAAAAATTCAGCGGCTGTTATTGTCACAGCAGAACTGCCTGCCTTCGCTAAACCTGGCCAGCGTGTGGATGTGACTGTCTCAACTGTGGGGCAGTCCAAATCGTTGAGAGGCGGCACTTTATTAATGACACCTCTGCTGGGAGCTGATGGTGAAGCATACGCTGTTGCTCAGGGTAATTTGCTTGTTGGCGGTCTTGGTGTTGAAGGTGCGGATGGTTCGTCTCTCATTGTGAATGTTCCGACTGTTGGCCGAATTCCTGGTGGTGGAACGGTTGAACGTCTGATTGAGACGGGCTTTTTGGAGACGGATAATCTGATTTTGAATCTTCATCAGGGTGATTTTTCCATTACCAATCAGGTTGCAGAAGCCATTAATGATGTATTTGGCAATGGTGTGGCAGTGCCATTGGATGCGAGATCAGTCAAGGTTCGCTCCCCCATCCAGCCAAATCAGAAAGTCTCTTTCATTTCAATACTGGAAAATATCGAAATTGAACCTGAACGCCAATCAGCTCGAGTTGTTGTGAATGCGAGGACTGGAACAGTGGTTATTGGTGGTGATGTGCGGGTTACTCCTGCTGCTGTAACACATGGTTCATTAACTGTTCGTGTAAGTGAGGATCCTCAAATTGTGCAGCAAAATGCAATTGCTGCTGCGGATGGCGCTGTTGTTGCCGCACCTGGTGAGGCAGAACAGGTCGCGGATACTGAAATAGGCGTTGAACAGGAACAGGCCCGTGCTTTCATGTTTGATCCAGGTATTGAACTCTCAGAAATTGTAGAAGCAATTAACGCGGTTGGCACCAGCCCAGCAGATTTGGTGGCTATTCTTGAAGCACTTCGCGAGGCAGGATCGTTGCGCGCTGAATTGGTTGTTATCTAATACTACCGGAAAGTATTTTAGCTTATGGAAATCATGAATAAAGCAGATCCACTTCTGGTTGCCAGGCTCACAAAGGAAACTGATATGAGAGGTGACCTGCGGGAGGTTGCTGAACAGTTTGAGGCAATTTTTATTAATCAATTTCTTGCACAGTCACGCAAGACTAAATTAGCTGAAGATTTGTTTGGAAATAAAGGCACAGAAACCTATAATTCGCTTTTGGATCAAGAGCGGGCGCAGCAGCTAGCCAGCTCGGTTGACTTAGGTATTGCTGATGCGCTTGTGCGTCAGCTTGGTGGCCACAGGGATGTGGAGTAAGATATGAGCAGCTTATTTGATGTTGGCAAGTCAGCTCTGACCTCTTACCGCCAATCACTAGCGGTAACCGGGCAAAATATTGCTAATATCAATACCGAAGGCTACAAGCGGCGCGAAGCTAAGCTTGAGGAAGTAACTGGCTCTCAGGGTGGTGTCACTAGTCTGCCTGACCAGACAGGTTTGGGTGTCCGCGTTACAGACATAAACAGGTCATTTGATCAGTATCTTCTGGACCGCGCCCGCTCGGCAACAGGCAGTTTTGAAAAACTGGATGTGTTTGTGGACCAGCTCAAACAGCTTGAAAATATGTTGCTGCCTGATAAAGGTAATCTGGGTGCGCAGATAGCCAGCTTTTTTGATAGCCTAAGGGAAGTAGCAGCTACACCAAGCGATATTGCCCCTCGCGCAGTTGCTATTGAACAAGGAAAGTCACTTGCAGCCGGTTTTAATAATTACGCCTCCCAGTTGGACCAGCTTCTTGCAAACACCGAAGCTGTCATGGAGGACACTGTTGAGACTATCAATCTGCTTAGCAACCAATTAGCCAATATCAACGGTAGGATTATGGCGGCCGGTCAGTCAGGTCAATCACCAAATTCAATTTATGATCTACGCGACAAAGCAGTTAATGATTTGTCTAAATTAACTGACCTAACGGTAAGTTATAGTGGCCGTGGAGTGGTAAGTGTGAAGCTGGGTTCTTCTGGTGTTGGACCAACAATTGTTGATGGCAAGCAAACTATCACCACAGGCATACGCAAAACTAGCAGTGGACTACAACCTATCATAAGGAGTGGCGGTGAGGATATTGCTACTAATCAAATTTCCTCTGGTATGGCTAGTGGTCTCATAGACGCAAATAAAGCGATAATGGAAGCGCTTAAAGATATTAATCATCTTGCCGCACTTATGAGCAAAGAAATGAATGCGCAGCATCGGCAGGGCATTACGCTTGATGGCCAAGCTGGTGAGAATATGTTTTCAAATAGGACTATGACCTTGTCGACAGGTATCACGAACCGAAGTGAGGTTACAGGAGAAATTTTAATAACTGACCCCGAGGTTTTGCCGTTATTTGATTTGACAGCAACTTACTCGAAAGAGGACGATATATGGACGGTTTCTGGGGATGGTTTAAGTGATACGCTAACTGGAGCAAGAAGGGTAACGGGCCCTGGTTTCACATTAACTATAAATGGAGAAGCAGCAGCCGGAGATGTTATCCATCTTTCGCCTCTTTCCAGTGCCGCCTCTGGTATGCGGTTTCTCTTAGAAAAACCGCAACAGCTTGCGGCTGCCTCTGGCCTTTTAATTGCTGCTGATTCTGATAATTTATCAGACGCCGATATCATCGTTGATTTTGTTACACCAACCTCAAAAAAAGTGCTGCCACGAATTGATCAAGTGCTGAACAACTCCCCGTCACCTATTGAAGCATCTGAATTCAGAAGTGATGGGTTGGTTGCTGAGATACCTGCTGGCTCGGGGCCAGTGTCGCTCAGCTCGTTAACCCGACAGGCATCAGCGAAATTCCAGATTTCCGACATTGAATTGTCAAATTTGACCCAACTCAACTTCAAACTGGAAAACACTACTCCTTCAGGACCATTCACATTTAATGTGAATTATAATTCGCTATTTCCATCAGCGACAACTGATAGTGGCTGGTCAGATACCAAAGAGTTGGCTGATATGCTCAATAATGGAGTGATAGTTGATTCAGCAAATAATACACTTGTTGATTATGGACTTTATGCAAGTGGGGCAAATGGAACACTGACACTAACGACATCAAGTGGAGATTTTGATAGTTCGGATGCATTTGCGCCCACAGTATCCATCGGTAGCGGAACAATTAGAGCCTCAGTAAAAGATTCAATTATTGCATCAGATTTACAGATTTTTACTCGAGAAGGACGTCACATCGCTGGCACAATAATGACCAATGACCAGCTTGCCCATATAATGACAGCTGACAACGGCTTTTCTGAACATGCTGTCTATACCGGTGACTATTTGAACCAAACAAAGCCTGGTTACAGAAATATGGCCATTGATATTGACCGTTCATCAGGCATGCATTCAATTACCATTGGGGCAGATGGCTCAGGGGCATCCGCTCAGGGAAGTCGTGGAGGCATGCCTGCAACCAGTTCAACTGACCAGACAATTAGTATTGCCCTAAGTAACGGTATCTCAACATCAGTTGACTTTAAAGCTGGTGACGCAGCTAGCGAAGTAGCTGAAAATTTGAACGACAAGTTGCAGCATTTAGGAATTAAAGCTAGCGCAAACATGCGAGTAGAATTATCGAATCTCTCAACTGCTGGAACATTAAGTTTTTTTATTGAAGGCGACAACAGAACACCGATTAAGATCCAGGCTACTGTTGTGCCAGATAATCTCACTAATTTAGTTACCGCAATAAACGACCAGTCAAATCGTACAGGTATTACGGCTGCTCTTTCTAGCAACAAAAAGCGGGTTATTCTAGAAAAGGAAGATGGGAAAGATATTTTTGTATCGGATTATTCATCTAATTCCCCACAACTGGCAGCGAAGCCGATTAATAGAAAAGGCCAAGCGGCGGCATCTTCTATTTTGTTAGGTGGAGAAGGCTCGCCAATCGACCACGCCCGTTTCTCTGGCCTTGTTGAGCTAGATGCAGCAAATAGCTTCAGCTTGACAACACAAGCAGGCATAATCACCAATAGCCAAGCTGACACCACTAAAAATGGCTTAGTTGAAATAGAATCAAATCCCAGCTCAGATAAAAAGACAATAAAATATTCTGTCAACAGTGAAGCTGATAGGAATGAGGACTCATTTGACGGCCAAACTGCCGTTGCTGCTGCCGGAAGTTATGGGCTAAGTTTGCCTACTAGTGACAGCAATATTTCATTCACTGCAGAGATTACTTCAGCAAGTACTACTCCATTCACCCAAGCAATAATTCAAAAAGGTATTGTTGACGCTTTACGTGGTCAGGCACCTTTAGCAAGTTTTTCAGGTGATGATGTAGCCGCAAAACCACAGAGCATGACCTACAGCTTTACTGGGCCAACAACAATTGACCAGAATTTGGATAGCATGGATTTAACTGTTGCTGGAACAACGCTTACCGTAGATATGCTTGATGGTGATGGCCTTGGAAATCATGTGACAACAGCACAGCAATTAAATGATGCAGCGGCGCGTCTTGTGAATAATGCAAATCTGGGTGTGACTGCTACATCATTTTCTGAAGTTGTGAACTCCGTGACTGTACACCGCCTAAAAATTGAAGCCAATGAGGTTGGTCAGAGCTTTTCTATGGGAGCGGTAAATTTTGTCGATGATTCTTCAAGTTCAACTTTAAGCCTTTCGTCTTCTGTCACCGCCAAGTCGATGCCCCAAAATGGTCAGGGCGTTTATTTAGATTTTGCTGGTGAAACTTATCATGTTGAAATGCTTGACGATGAATTGAGAGTTTCTGGTGGCGAAGAGGGTCGTCTAACCGCTTATTTTGATGACCAGAAAAAGCTTCAGGTTGTTGCTGGTGGAACACTATCTGGTGAAGTAATTACAGTTACCTCAGATAGTAAAATTTCTGGAAATAGCGACAGCGCTGCTATCTTTGGTCTTTCAACAACCAAAATGAGATTTGCTAGCACAGAATTTATAGCAAGCGCCTCGTTACCAAGTTTAAACTTAACGATAGATGGAACCCTCCACGAAATTGCGATGGATTCAGCTGGCGCGCTGACGTCCTCTCCCTCTTTGCCTAGCGGAGTTTCAATTTCGTCAACTGTAACAGGATCATCTAACGGTCGTGTTGTTATCGAATATAACCCAGCGATAAATAGTATTCTGTTCGAACAGCCTCAAAATGCTTTAGGGATGAAAACAGCTGATTTGCAACTGAAGCTTGAGGGTGGCCATATTTCTGTTGGAAGCCTTCAGGGTGAGGTAGTTGATGTTACGGCAACCGCTTCCAGTCTTGTGGCTCAAACAATATCACTTAACGATATCGCTGTTGAAGATTTGTTGGTCTTCACATCTGGAACAGGTGCAAGACTGATCAATAGCCAATATGACCAAATAGCTACAGAAACAGATGCTTTCATTGCATCAGCTCTTGATCGAGGCAGTTTCACAGTGAAAGCTATTTCTGATGATGCGTTGCGCTATGAAATATTAGATACTGATACAGGGCATTCAATCGCAACACGCACATTAAATGAAAGTAATAGTCTTGAATTTGACGGTTATCAAATTCAGCTCAAAGGCAAAACTGCTTTAAATGATGCATTTCTAATACAGAGAACGGAGAGCGGCGCAGGAGATTCCCGTAATTTAGATGCACTCATTGCCCAGCAGTCGGAAGATGTTAATGGAAAAAGTTCTGGTGGGTTCTCAGACATATTTTCAACCATTGTGGCAACCGTTGGCGCGTCAGTTCGAGCAAATAACCAGGCTCTGGATGGCGCAGAGGCTACAAAAGAAGCTGCAATAGAAGCTGAAGCTGAATTCTCTGGTGTCAATCTGGATGCAGAAGCTGCCGCGCTTATTGAATTTCAACAAGCATATCAGGCATCAGCGCGGGTTTTATCAACGGCAAGAGAGCTTTTCCAAACCCTAATTGATGTCGTTTAAAGGAGGTTTCCATGCAGGTAAGCACAAAATTATTCAATGACCAGCAAATCCGCCAGTTTGGAAAACTCACAGCGGACATACAAGAGAAACAAGAAAAAATTGCTTCAGGCAAAGCAATACTCAGAGCATCTGACGATCCAGTTACCGCTGCAGAACTTTCCGCAGCAAGAGAACAAGAGCAGCTGCTCAGCCGTTTTGAAGACAATGCTTACAAAGCTCAGCTCCGTCTTAGTGCGGGTGATAAAACCTTAAAGGAGACAATTTCCGTAATGACACGTATTTCCGAGCTAGCCACGCAAGCTCGGAGCCCAGCCTATGATGGCTTCAGTCGCAGGGCAATTCTAACCGAGGTCAAAAGTTTGCATCAGACCTTAGTAGATTTAGCAAATACTCGTGACGCTTATGGAAAAAGTCTTTTTTCAGGTTTCAAAACAGATGCTGATGCTTTCGTTAGGAATATGGATGATAGTGTTTCTTATAATGGCGATCGTGGCATTCACACTGTTCAGGTATCAGAGAATGTCAATGTATCAACCTCACTGGATGGTGAGAGTGTTTTCGGAAGAGTCCAAACGACTGGTGGTCCCAAAAGCATTTTTGAAATTGTAGAGGGATTAATGGGTTCTATTGACCCACTTCGTGAAATAAACGAAATGGCGACTGCTCAGGGAAAAGCAAGGATTAGACTGGAATTGCCTAGGCAAAATCAGGATTGGTCATTCACTTTGAAAGGCGGTCTTGGAGAAGTAACTATTGAAACAACTCTTTCAACAGGTATGGAAGAAAATCTTGCTGATGCGATTAATGCCAAATCTGATCAGACTGGTGTTAGCGCAGAGTTTGATAGTAATACTGGTTCCATATTTCTTACTGAACAAGGAACAGATTTAATTGTCATTGAAGATGTTGAAATCGAAGGTGAGGGTATCGCTAGTGAGGCTGGTTTTTATAATATGGCAGTTATGAGCCTAGACGAAAACGGAGCTGAGATTGGTAAAGAGCGGTTTTTAACCGACGAAGATCAGTTGCTAGGGCAAGGTATAAGAAATGTCCTCGACTCTATTGATCATCTTGGATTACAGCAAGCAAAATTAGGTGCACAGGTGTCCAAAGCTGAAATTCAAATAGATGTGCTTCAGAGTAGAAAGCTAGCAGTAACAAGAGATATATCTGCCATGGGAGATGCTGACTTGGCAAAGCTTGTAACAGAATTGCAGTCACAGCTTACAAACCGTGATGCGGCACAACAGGCTTTTGCAAAAATAGGCCAACAAAGCCTCTTTGATTACATCCGCTGATCAGCCTTTTTTCTGAGATAACACTATAAATAGTGGGGCATTTAACTGCCCCCTTTTTTTGTTTAAAGCAAAAAATTCACTGTCTAAAAATTGACAAATACAGTGATTTTACAATGACGAGGCAAGAACCTATGTGAATCATAGGGTTAGCATTGTTTTTTGATTCCTATTATTCGATTTGGCATAGCAATTGCAGGTAATTCCACGTGTCAAATTAATTTTAGAAGAAAGCACAATGCAAAACCAAGTTTTCGAAATTGCCTGGGCTAAACCCCCGGGAACGTCTGATAGAGTACGACAGGAACAGTCTTTTGGCTGCCCTTCTCATAATCAAACTAGATTAATTGGCGATGTACTGAGCGATTGGCACGGCATTTGCAACAACGCAGGGTGTCCAACTATTGTGGATTGGCAAGCGATATGAGCAAGATTAATACAAATATGGCCGGGGTTACGACCCTTTTCCATCTTCGTAATAAAGAAGACGGGATGAACAAAGCACTCGAGCGCATTTCATCTGGTTTGCGTTTGAATCATGCAGTTGATGATGCTGCAGGGGCGTCAATCGTTAATCGAATGACATCGCAAATCAAAGGTTTGGAAGCTGCAATAAGAAATGCTGCCGACGCAATCTCTCTTACGCAGACCGCTGAGGGTGCGATCGAGGAAGTCACAGACATTCTTCACAGGTTGCGCGAACTTTCAGTCCAAGCAGCTAACGGTGTTTATACAGGACAGGACCGTCAGGCAATTCAAAATGAAGTAGGCGCTTTGCAAGAAGAGCTTCACAGAATTGCTGAGAGCTCTACATTTAATGGTGTTAAGATGCTAAACGGCTCCTTTATTGATACAACATTCCAAGTTGGATTTCAGCCAAATGATACTGCTACATTGTCTATTGAGGACGTTAAGCCAACCGGCCTAGGCGAATTTGTTCTCAAGACAGATGTAATTAATTCGGGCAACATGATTCCTACAGAGACGACAGCGACAACATCTACCACTTCAAACAATATTGTTAATAGTGGAACAGGCACTGTTACGCTGAACGAGGGTTTCTTTATGACAATAGCTGCGCCAGCTTCTAGTGGATCAGCTCTCGATACATTTGTAACAACTTATCCAGGTGGCACCTATTCAACCACCACAGATGGTTTTTCTGTAGATGCAACTACGGGTCTCATTACGAGCACTAGTCTTAAGCAATATGATTCTACTAAAACCGCAACAGAATTTCCAAATACACAAACAATAACAAGAGTTTACACTGAGGGCGCAAACATCTTTACCGAAGAAATAACTCTTACGTTAGCAGACGTGAATCCAAATACGATTACACGTTCAGCCACTTCAACAATTAACGTAAATAGTGTTGACGATATAACTATTAATGCGTTTGATACATCAACAACTCAGGCGACTGCAACCCAAGGGTCTTTGAGTGCAGAGCTCGCGGCTTTTATCCAGGGTTCAAGAACTGTTTCTGGCAACAATGGTACATTTAGTTTGTCCGGAACAGATGCAGCACAATTTTCTGTAGATGCTGCAACTGGTCAAATTACTTGGGCATCTTCACCTACACTTCTGAATACGGATAAAAGCCTTGTTCTGACATTCACATCAGATGTTGGTGATGTTTTCACTGAGACTATTGTTATAGACCATGAAAGCACCAATCCATCAATAGGTGAGATTACCCTTAACGTTTCTGAAGATGGTGATTCCACCGGCACAGTAAACTACGATATGACGGCAGCTGCAAACTTTTCTACTGCTTTCGCTGCGCTGTATTCCAGTGGCGTAACCACTACAACTTTATCTTCCAGTGCTCCAGCTGGCGTGTCAGTGTCAGGTGATGATTTGGTTTTTGACCTGTCTGATGCTTCACTCGCAGCTGGAACAACCGTCTCTTTTGAAATGGAGCTAGATAATGGCGCAGGGCTTGTCCACACTGAACAAGTTTCATTTACTGTGGCTGGTTCACAGCCATCAGATGCGGTTGCAAGAGCTACTGATGTAAGCCCTGGTAGTCTAACAGTTGCTAATGCTGGCTCAGTAACCACAGATAACACTGGAAATGAGGGACCAGCATACACTTCAGGCGCAGGAACACCTTCCTACACTGACGGAACAAACGGTCAAATCAATACTGCTATTTCTATGGCAGAAGGTGCCCAGATCGTAATTTCCACTGATGCACAGAGCACGAACTTGCAAAACTTTGTGACTGCAAATGCTGGCGGTACTTTCTCAATTTCGGGAACTGATGCAGCCCTGTTTAATGTAGATACAACAACTGGCCAAATCACTTCGAAAGCCCATGTAGATTTCGAGGTTCCTGACGATGATGGTGAAGATGGCACTTATAATGTAAGTTTGAAGTACACCCAAGGTACAAATAACTTCACTGACATTATCACAGTTACAATTACCGACGATACATCAGATAACTCTGCAAACCAAGCAGCTGGTAGGCCTCGTCTTGGGACTGACAGAACTACCGCTGCCAGTTTGATAAGTGAAGATGAAGATATTACTATATTTGGTAATGTGGGTACTAAAGTTATCGATGTGAACGGAAAATCTTCTGCATATGATATTGTTCAAGCAATTAACGCCGAACAAAGTGAGACAGGTGTTTATGCAGATGCGCAAACTAGAGTAAACATAACGTTTCCTGAGCAGATTGACCTAAAGACAGATACCGTTACTTTTAGCTTAATGGGTGTAAATGAGACAGCAATCACCGTATCTGGAAATGTTGATTTTGGTCAGACAAACGGTCGTGATGCAAACATTCGCCAGTTGGCTAATGCGGTTAACTCAGTATCAGGAAAAACTGGAATTACAGCGAAGGTTTCGAGCAAGGGCGACACTTTGCATATGTTCTCCAATGAAGGCCATGATATTGTAGTTGAAAACTTCACAATGTCGGTTCTAGATATCCCAATGAATGTGTCATCTACTGATGATAATTTGGTGAGTGTTGGTGATGTTCAGCAATTGAGAAAGGGTGTTGGTAATGACGACACCTTCCGCTCGACTGGTCAGATTACTTTCCATTCGCCATATATTTTCTCAGTGGATGCAGGCCTTACTGGGATCAATGGTGGCGGTCTGTTCCAGACCGTTCCAGGAGCAGCAACCCTTTCTTCTGTGTCATCGCTCGATGTGCTGACTGTTGAGGGTGCTAAGAAGATGCTTACCGCTGTCGATGGTGCACTTGTAAGAATCGACCTTGAGCGCTCCGATCTCGGTGCTGTGATGTCAAGAATGCAGCATACGATTAATAACTTATCGAATGTTGTTGTGAATACGAAAGCAGCTCGTTCTCGTATACAAGATGCTGATATTGCGGCTGAAACTACTGAGATGACAAAGGCACAAGTTCTGTCACAAGCCGCTCAAGCAATGCTTGCGCAGGCTAACAGATCATCACAGTCGATTTTATCTCTTCTTCAGGGTTAATTTTGGTTTCAAAATAAAAAAAAGGGCGCCAAATGGCGCCCTTTTCTTATTTTTTGTTTTTTACTGAAGCAACGCCAGCACTGATTGCTTAGACTGGTTGGCCTGAGCAAGCATTGATGTGGCTGCCTGAGACAGGATCTGCTGCTTAGACAACTGGCTTGTTTCCAGAGCAAAGTCAGCATCTGTAATCCGGCCTTTAGCCTGTTCAGTCAGAGATGACGCAGCAGTCAAGTTATCAATGTTGTGCTGCAATCTGTTCTGAGTTGAACCAAGTTTCGCTTGAGCGGCGGTGATTTGGTTCAGGGCCTCGTCCAGAATATCGATTGCATCTTGAGCTCCAGCTTGTGTGCCGATGTTCAAATTTTCGATATGGTCGCCATTGTCTACAACACTGTCGACAACGTTTAGCACGATAGTTTCAGTGTAAACATTATCACCGCTAGTGTAGACGAGGTCGAAGTTGTATTGGGCTTTATCTTCGAAGTTCATGATTGTCCTTGAACTGATATTGCCATTTTTGTCAACCTCGAAGCTTGAAGCATCTGCTCCACCCAGAGACCAACTACCGCTATTATAGCTGTTCACAAATGTTGTGAGTTCGCCACTTAAAACAGTGTTGGCTCCTGTTGACTGGATAGTTGCTCTTAGGGTTTCGTCAACTTGAATTGTAGACTTACCACCGACCACTTCTGTTGATTGAGCAGAGCCATCTTTGGTCTGGTCAGTAGAGGTTAGTGACACGGTTGCAGATGCAGGATTGGTCGCTGCAGTGGTTTCAAGCGCAATGTCCTGAACGAAGGTATTTCCATCAAGGTCGGTATAGGTAACCTCCAATGTGTAGCTACCTGCGTCCGAACCGGCCTCAAGTGTTACAACGTTTCCAGCAATCGTAAACGCATCAGTACCACCATCTTCGTTGGTCTGTGTATCCACTACATCGATTGCATATGTTCCGTTAGCATTTGCATCGGTGTAGGTGTTGAGGTCAGAGAACAAAGAACGATTTTTCATATCGAATACGACCGCTTCACCGTCAGATGTTCCTGTTATTTCAACAATGGACCCTGTTTGTTCAGTGCGTCCTGCGCCTTGAACAAAAGTATCAGTACCGGCTGCTCCAGCGGCAACAATATCTAAAGTTATTGTTTCGACGAACAACTCTTCACCTGCTGCTGTGCTATCAGCTGCTGAGCCAAGCGTCAGCGTAACAGTAACCTGACCTGTTTCAACAGGAGCTACTGATTGACCAAGCTCAAATGTTTCCGACATTGTTAGAATGTCATCCATTGTGGCAGTTGTTAAGCTTGCACCAGTAGTGGTATTTGTTCTAGCAACACCATTTCCTTGGTTAGATCCAGTTACATCTGTTGGGTCTCCAATAAACGCAAAGATTTCGCCAGCGGCTACACCATCAGTGTCTGCATGCCGTTCGATGAAGTCTTTAGCGCCTTGGGACAGCAGGTCGCGAGTTGCTGCAGCTGATAAATCAAATGTGATATCAGCAGTTCCAGTTGAGTCCACAGAAATCTGCATGCTTGAGCGACCTGTTCTAGCCACTTCTTGGTCTGTTTGCGCAATTCCTGCATCAGCAATTGAATTATTGGTGACTGTTAAAGCTACTGTCTCGGCAAATGTATTACCGGTTGAGTTAGTGTAGGTTACAATAAAGTCGTACACATTATCATCGGCAGTTGAAGCTCCAGTGCCTAAGTCACCTGTATTTTCAAAATCGAAAGTACCTGTGGTCACATTTACAGCGCCAGTTGTTGTGTTAATTGTAAAAACACCGTTGTCTGTGCCAGTAAGTGCAAAATTTGAAGTTGAGTTTGGTGTATCAGCTGCCACAAATTCCTTGAATGCATCACTTAATACGCCATTTACCCCGGCAGTTTCAAAGCTCACGTCCTCAGCTTCCTCAACTGTCAAATTCGATGTGGCTGAATTTGTTGAAGCTGTTACAGTGGCCGTATCAGTAATGGTCAACACTACGTTTTCAGTGACCGATTCGGTGCCTGATGTATATGTTACGGAAAATTCGTAGACACCGTCAAAATTTGCATCTGTTGCACTGTCAAAATCCAGTTCACCAGCCTGAAGGGTAATAATACCAGCAGAGCTTACCTGGAACAAAGAAGCATCAACTTCAGAACCCATTGAGTAGGTGCCACTACCATTAGCAATCACAAAATCTGTGAAGCCAGAGCTGAACACATCCTTGTTGATTTGAACTTGACCTTCACCAGCTGTTATTTGGGTCTTTGCTGCTGTATGTACAAAAATATTGGAAGTATCAATAGCTGCTTCGGACACATCAGTAATGGCTGTGCCGCCAAGTGCGTCGGTATTCATTCTGTCGACCGCGATACCAATTACTTCCGCATTGGTGTTACCAGCACGGATTTCGGAATTGTAAGAGCCATCGAGAACCTTAACGCCGTTAAAGTTCGTATTATCTGCAATCTTATCGATTTCAGCTAATAAAGCTTCAACTTCCAACTGAGCGTTTGCACGGTCACCGTCACTGTAAATGCCGTTAGCCATCTGAACAGATAGTTCGCGCATCCGGATGACCATATTTGAAATTTCACCCATTCCAGACTCAGCAGTCTGAACAAGTGAAATACCATCGTTAGAGTTACGGATAGCCATATTAATGCCGCGAAGCTGGCTTTCCATTTTAGTGGCCACAGCAAGACCCGCTGCATCGTCTGCTGCCTGGTTAATTCTTAGACCAGATGACAGGCGCTGCATAGCCTTTTCCATTCCACTTTGAGCACCCAGAGCTGCCACACGAGCATTCAAAGCGCCAACGTTTGTATTAATAACAGTCATTTCTTTCTCCAAATTCTGTATTAATGTTGTAAAGGCCAATGTGGGCCACCGAAAAATAGAACGACTGGAAAGAAAATAGTTTAATTTTTTTTTGATTTTTTGCTCGAAATGCAATAACCCCTTTTGATAGTGCTTCTTTGCTCTACATATACAGCAAAGGTGAAATTCATAAATTGCAAAAAAACAATAGGTTATCAAGGTTTGTAGGTTTTCATGTATTGTCCAGATTGGATTTTTGAAATTGTTTCTGCTGAAGTTGCATCTTTGTATTTGAAAAACGACGTGCCCTTAGAAATGGGTGCGAGCAAATATGTCAGTGGCTTATCAGAGAATTTTGAGGAGCTCTCAAGCCAAGAAATTTCAACTCTTGCAGAAGAAGAAATAAGATTACTTGGGGACTTGGAAGCAGGAGAAGTTGCAGTGCCCCTCCTTCAAGGCTTTGCCTATTTTAGGATGTACTATGCATTTCAGGGAGTAAAACGTAAACTTAAGCCTATGTTTGGAGATGTAGCATCTGGAACGAAAGAAAAGGAATACGCTGCGCACGCATCTTTCAAACGCTTCAAAGCATATATTTTTGCTTATCGGTCAGATAAGGCACTGTTAGCGCCCGACGGGTGGTCTCTGAGCACCCAGACTGACATAAAAATACTAGCTGAAATAGCAAACCAAAACACAAGCCCACTAGACTTTCTTTAGTGCTAAGTTCTCTAATTATTTAATGAAGCTTTCCAAGCTTCCTGGAAATTATCTAACAGCTCTCTAGTTTTGTTAAAGCTGTTAACAGCAGTTTCCATATCAGTAAACTGTTTGGTATATCTAGTCCTGGTGTTTTCTATTCGTTGATTTAGCTCGGTCAGATCTTCCTGAAAATCTGCCAAATCACCATTGTAGTTTGTGATGCGTGTATCAATCTCATTCCCACTAGACAATATTGGGTCTATATATTCACGAAGAATTTCAAGTAGGCTTTTCCCCAAATAAATGTCCGCATCTTCACCGTCTCCTAGGAGTGTGACGGCTAAACCATCAGCGCCGCCAGTTGCAATTGTGAATTCGTCATTTCCAAAGGTCATTGCGGTGGCGGTTGTTTCAGCATCTACAAGAGGCAATTCCCTTTGTAAGGTTGCGCTAGTAGCGGAAGTTAAATCAAAACTGTAACGACCCGCCTCCCAATCATCACCAGAAATTGACGGTTTTACGAGGCTGCTGCTCGCTGTGGCTCTGCTGTCCATTACTGCTGCAAAGGCATCCGGATTTGCATCAAAAAATTGTTCAAATTTCGTTTCGTCTACGGTCAAGCTTCCATCTCGTTCGGTCATCACTCCAAAATTAGATAAATAAACATCTTCATCGCCATACCCAGACAATGGCTTGATCGTTAAATTTTTTAGTTCCCTGAGGTAT
>CETK01062057.1_pt1 | contig 22039 bp, 22 predicted proteins | sample 361431 | NCBI WGS metagenome assembly CETK01 (sample SAMEA2622452, study PRJEB7988) | marine metagenome | biome: marine biome (ENVO:00000447); feature: surface water layer (ENVO:00002042); material: "saline water (ENVO:00002010), including plankton (ENVO:xxxxxxxx)" | depth 5 m | reverse complement strand
ACTGGACATGCTAGTTTTGTAATGTCTACATCTTTTTCAAATCAAGTTCTAGCTCAGGTATTTCTTGCGAAAAATAAACCAAAAACTGGGATATATGATTTACCAAGAAAATTAGATGAAGAAGTTGCTAGAATCCATTTAAAACATCTTGATGCTGACTTAACAAAATTAACTAAAAGCCAAGCAAGCTATATTGGTGTAAATGTTAATGGTCCTTTTAAAAAGGACGAGTATCGTTATTAAGATTCGTTTATAAATCCGTCAACTAATAGAAGTAAAATGATATGATGAGTCATCTCTACAATATTATATTCGTTTGAATCAATCCAAAAGTTTATTCTACCTAGATTATTGAGCTTATTATTTTTTGAAAAACCAGTTAGAGTAATAACATTCATATTAACCTTCTTACAGTAGTTTGCAGCATTTACCATATTCATTGAATTCCCACTCGAGCTAATAAGTAGAACCAAGTCATTTTCATCTGCATAAAATTTTAGAGCTTGTTCTACCCAATTTTCATAGCCATAATCATTTGCGAAGCAAGTAATTAAGTCAGCTTCGTTGAAATTAATTGCTCTGATAGATGCATTTTTAGTAAAATCAACAGCAACATGACTTGCCATTGCTGCACTTCCTCCATTTCCAGCTAAAATAATTTTACCGCCCTTATTTTTAGTTTCTTTAATTAAATCGGCCGACTGCGACAATAAGTCTATATCAATATCATTGTTTATCGCATCAATATATTGATTTATAAATTTTTTAAATATTTTATCCATTATCCCTCCACAAAGATTATTTTTGAGCCATGAGTTTCAAAATTAAAGTCTAAAAAAGTATTTTTAATCATTTTATCTTCAAAGGCTTTTTGGTTATTTCTTGGAACATAAAATAAAATGAATCCTCCGCCTCCTGCACCTAAAACTTTTCCTCCAAGAGCACCTGCATTAATTCCTTTTTTATATAATCTTTCAATGTCATCATTTGAAATTCCATCGGCCATTTCTTTTTTTATTTTCCACATTTCATCAAGAAAATTTCCTACCTTATCAAAAGAACCAGATAAAAGTATCTCTTCAAATTTATCAACACTATTTACAAGCATCGAATTTTTTAATTTATTTTTTTTACTTGATTTTGATTGCTTGGATAGAATAGTATTTGCACTTCTTGTTATATCAGTAAAGCACAGATATAAATTTTTATCTAATATAGGAAAGGTTAAATTCATTTTTTTTAATTCCACCTTTCCATCAGAATTAAATTTAATTTTTTTTACTCCTCCTAACGCGCAACCATATTGATCTTGCTTACCAATTGGGTTTTTACAAATATCAATCTCTATATGACAAGCCTCCTCAGCTAACTCTTGCTGCGATTTTATAATATTTTGATAATTATACATCGCGTTGAGCAACCCTACAGTAATTGCACTTGAAGAGCCTAAACCAGATCCTGAAGATGGTATATCTGATAATGTAGTAATTTCTACCCCATTTTTTATACCAGTTTTTCTCATTGATTCTCTTACTAAATCGTGTTCTATGCTATCAATATTGCTTACAATTTCTTTTTTTGAGTAATTAATATATATCATGTTATCAAATCTTTTCTTAATTATAACATATACATACTTATTTATTGAAGTTGATAGAACTTTACCCGGCTCTTTCTCATAGTAACTTGGTAGATCTGATCCTCCACCTGCAAATGATATTCTTAAAGGTGTTTTTGAAATAATCATTTAGCTTCCCTGACTACATTTAATTTTTTCATTGTCTTAATTGACTCCTCTAAAATAGATTCATCAATATCTGAATTCATCATATAGTCATAATAAGATTGAACACTATATTCTGTAGTTCTTTTAGGCTCCCAACCAAGTTTTTGAATTTTTGAAATATCAGAAAATGCATGCCTAGTATCTCCAAATCTATATAGGTTTGGAATATTAAGAGGTATGCTTTCTTTTTTAAATACTTTAGCTACAATCTTGCAAAATTCTTTAATAGTAATTGCTTTACCGCCACCAATATTATATGTATTGTAATCTGAATTTGAATCTTCTAGCACTAACATGTTTGCATCGACAACATCATGAATGTTAACAAAGTCTCTGATCATATTCCCATCTTCATAAATTATAGGAGCCTTATTAAAATTATAAAACATAGAGAAAATTCTTAAAGCACCGCTGTATGTATTATAAAATGATTGCCTTTCACCCTGAACTATAGAATATCTTAAAGTTGTAGTTGGGATATCATACCTTTTACCAAAATTTAAAGACATCATTTCTTGAGCGTATTTGGATATTGCATATTGATTTGGAGGATTTGAATGACTCTCACTTGTCTTGCACCAGTGTAATTTATTACCATTAGAATCTAGATGTGACCACACTCCTTTCTTCAAATTTTTCTCATCTCTCATATTTGGAAAGAACAAATTACCATCTTTATCTTTATAAGCTCCTTCACCATTAACAAATTGACTAGATGCAACAATAATTTTTTTGATTTTTAATTTATTTTTTACTGCGATTTCATATATCAATGCATTTCCAGCGCAATTCGTTTGGAAGAAAGTAGAAAAATAAGGTAAGTAATCCTGATATGCAGCAAAGTTAAATACTATATCAATATCATTTAGTGATGATTCAAGAATATTATAATCACATATATCTCCAATAATTAACTCTGCTTTTGGATTAATATATTTTGGAACACCTTTTGTATGTACTGGCTTTTGTAATTTATCTAAAATTCTGACTTCAAAACCTTTTTCAATTAATGCATCCACAGTATGTGAACCTATGAATCCAGCACCACCAATCACTAAAGCTTTCACTTCCCTGTTCCTCTAAACACTGTAATTATTGTTTTAAAAATTATACTTATATCAAAGATAAAACCTCTTTTAGATATATACTCTAAATCTTTTTTTATCCATTCATCTGCATCATTTATATTATTCCTACCATCTACTTGCCATAAACAAGTTATACCAGGTTTGACAGCAAGCTTCTTTTTTTGAAAATTGGAGAAGTTTTTGTATTCAGACTGCAGAGGAGGTCTTGGTCCAACAACGCTCATTTTACCTTGCAAAACGGATATAAATTGAGGTAATTCATCTAAACTATATTTTCTTAGATAACGGCCGACTCTGGTTATTCTAGGGTCATTTTTCATTTTAAAAAAAGGGCCTGACATTTCATTTTTTTCTTGCAATCTTTCTTTGAGTTCGTCTGCATTAATTACCATTGTTCTAAATTTAAAACTATTAAAAAAAACTCCATCTTTTCCAACTACATTCCAATTATAAAAAATAGGTCCTTTTGACGTAGCTTTTATCATAACCGATATCAGAAAAAATGGAATTAATAGAGCTATTAAAATAATTAATGAAAAAATTATATCAAAAATTCGTTTAAAAAAGAGGTAGAAAAATTTATTTGTCATTGACTACAGCTCTACCCTTCAGTTTCTCCCAGTCTTTCTCAGGCCTAACTTGATTGTTTGTTTTAATTACAGCCTCAATAACATTACATTGTAAGTTTAGGTTTTTGGAAAAAGAGTTTAATGAATTAATATCTTTTGGAAAACAACTACCACCAAAGCCAAGTTTTAAATCAGGCCCAGGAACATCCCAATGTGTCTTTCCCAATCTTACATCTTTTAGAGCAATTGAGATAACATCATTGTAATTTAAATTAATCTTATCACAAATCAGTTTCATTTCATTTGCAAAGGATACTTTAGTAGCTAAAAAAGTATTAATCATATTTTTAGTCATCTCAGCTGTTTTTGCGCTTGTTTTTATTATTTCAATATTAGGGAACACTGTAGAATAAATTTCCGCTATAGTATGCAAGTCATCATTTTTACCGCCAAGGATAATAAATTTTTGTTTTTTAAAATCATCCATAAAATTAGCTTCTCTTAAAAATTCTGGGTTGTAAACTATATTTAAATTTGGGTAATTATGGATAAAATAATCTGTTGTACCAGGAGGCACAGTCGATTTTATAACAAAAGTTTTTTTATCTATAGGTTTCAACGTATTAATTTCTGATAAAACATCCTCCAGAATATTAAGGTGACAGGACCCATCTTTATTCATGGGAGTTGGAAGACAAATAAAAATTAAACCTGAATTATCTACAAGACTTTTTAATGAGTTGCAGGTTGATTTTTGATCTAAAAACTTATCAAAAGTATTTACTGTAAAATACTCTTCAAAACCATTTTTAATAGCACTCCCTACATAACCCTGACCAATTATTCCAATTTTATTCATCATTTTAATTCAATTCTTTTGTGTTAGAAATTTGAACAAAAAATATGTATTGCCAAACAAATATCTTTTCCACATTCTTCTTGGTTCTTTGATTAATCTGTATAACCATTCAACTCCCATAGATGTTATCCATTTTGGTATAACTTTTTCACCGCTAAAAACATCAATGAAAGCTCCCCCATTTGTGAAGACATTTGCATGAATTTTTGACATATTATCTGCTATCCATTTTTCTTGAAAAGGCATACCCATTCCCACCATTAAAAGATGGGGTCTAAAAGAATTAATTTTATTAATAACTTCTTCATTCTCATGATTGTCCTTATTAAAAAAACCATTTCTTGATTCAAAGATTATATCTGGGTATTCAACCCGAAAATTTTTTATTGCCTTTTGTAAGTTCTGTTCATTTGTTCCAAGTAAAAAAACTTTTAATTTTTTTTCATTACAAAAAGTATATAATTGTGGAATCCATAAATAATACGACAAATGATTCACCCAAACTCCATAAAGATATTTAAGTGCAATTTGTACCCACTTACTATCGCAAATTATTATATCAGCTTTTTTTTGAAATTCGTAAAAATCACTATTATCTCTACTTATGTAATATGCATTAGCATTTACATTGCTAATTACTGTTTTTTTATTCTTACTGATTGCATCTAAAACAAATTGATTAATTTCATAGTTTGAAATATCCCAAACGTATTGATCTATAAGCTTGTATTTTTTCATTTTTTAATTTTATAGTTATAATAAATAATCAAAGGCCAAGTTAAAAAAGTTGCCAAAGTGGAATCAATTTTTTTCATCTTTAGTTTCCATTCATTATCAATATTTATTGATTTAAAGTTAATAAATTTATTCACATTACCGCCAATTTCAATATTAAACTTTGAAACTTCTTTTTCTAAATCAACATAATATTTTTTTTCAAAAAAGGTAAAGCTATGTATTTTATCAAGATTCTCATAAGATAATTGTTTGTATGGTATCTTATAGTTGATTTTTGCAAGAAGTATCAACCATAGGTGATCATTCATCCATCTTAGGCTTGAGCGTAAAATGCTTTTTTTCTTAAAATAAACATTCTCCTTGTAAATTTTCTTCTTTTTCCATGAAAATGCAGTAGCTCTAGAATCTCTTATCAAATGTAAAATTTCAATATCTACGTTCCTTAGAAGAGTTAAAATAAAAAGCTGTCTAGGATCTTTAGATGCATCAATTATTATTCTTTTCCCTGAGTTTTTATATACTCGTTCTAAAGCTGTATTTAATGTTTGAAATAAATTAGGAAAAAAATTAATTAATATAGTTTTGTTGATGCAGCCTATGAAAAAAAATATTGGGAAAAAAAGTGGATTTTTAAAAAATTCTAACTCTTTTGCTGCTCTTTCATGACCTAGATTGAGAAAAATTTCTTTCCAGAACGGGTGATCTAAAAATTTTACCCCATCTGCACATAATTCATTATTTGTAAATCCTTTTTCAAAAACATAAAAAAATTCACCAATTGAAATAAAATTTGAATTTTTTGTTTTCCGAATAATTACATCTAAAATAGTACTGCCGCTTCTAGGATAAGAACCTATAAAAATAATCTTCATTTAATCTCCTGAGGTTTAACAAGAATCTCTGAAGCTATCGCTCCTAGGCAAGCAAAATAAAATAGTATAATATTTATGTCAACGTCTATATCATAAAATAAAGAGTGTACGATAGATATAATAATTATTTGGATAAATAAAATAAATTTATGTTCGTTTATAATATTCTTTTTAAATGATAAAATAATATTTCTTAAAAAATTTAGTTGAAAATAAATATAACTAATTAATGCTAAGATACCATACTTGAACATTATTCCAATGTAAGTACTATGAGAACCTAGTTCTAATATGTTTTCTTTAGTTATAAAATTTACTTGACTACCGTGGCCAAATAACATGGACCAAAAAGAACTGAAGGTCATTTGCGAAGAAATAATATAGTTTGTCAACCTACCTGAATTTGAATGTGCATTATCAAATCTTGACAATATTAAATCAAATATATTTAAAAAATAACCAATGAAAATTACAAAAAATAGAGTGATAAAAAGATTTATGGATATTTTCTTTCGAAGGAGTGATTTAATAATTTGAGCAATTAAAATAGAAATTAATAATGCAATCCAACTAGCTCTACTTAAAGTGCTAATTAAAACTAAAGACGAAATAAATGTGAAGATGCTAAAAATAAATAAAGGAATTTTTCTGATGGTAAAAAGATATAAACCAATTACAATATTTAATACATTAATTTGCGATAGCTCGTTAGGGAAAAGCATTAGACCTTTTGGTCTAATAAAACCTTCAATGAAAAATAAACCGCTGTCAGCATCAGCAAGAGTTTTATAAAAAATTTTTTTCAAGAATTCATTAGAGCTTAAAGAGTAAAAAATAGTCTCAATCGAAAAATTGATTCCAATTAAAGGTAAAAATCCAGAAAAAGATATTATAAATGTCCCAAAATATATTGTTTTAAAAAAAGAATTTGTTGAAACATACAATGATTGAGAATGTCTATAGTAAAAGTTTAAAATTAAAATAGCACCTATGAATGAGTAAATATTTCTAAACAATTGAAGGAATTTTATAGGTTCGTTAAGGTTAAAAACTGAAAAAAACATAAAGAAAATTATAACTATGAAAGGAGCCATGAATGATTCTATCGTTAATTTTTTATCGTAAATGTAATTAACTAGAAGATATAAAGGGGTAATCACAAATTGCTCTAATCCAATTAGCCAGAAGAAAAAAATATAATAAAAGATATTTTTAAAATATACACTCATGCCTAAAATATATTTGCTATAAGTTTTATTTTGTAATGATTAAATAAGTATTTTGTGTAAAATAAATTTTTTAATAAGTCAAAAATAAATACTGATATAACCACGCCTATGATTGATGAAAAATTTGAAGAGATAAAAAGCATTATTATAAAAAACATAAGACAATAACTAGCAATTTTAAAAACTGCTTTCTCTTCATTAAGGACAATTAAACTAACTCCAGCATATCCAAAGGCAACCATAAAAATGTTTGATAGAGATAAGATGATAAATACTGAAAAAGCAGTATAATATAAATCATTATCAAACCTATAAAAATCAAAACCTGAATTGAATAATAATAAATAAATAATAAAAATAAATGAGCTTATGAATGTGCCATATTTTGAAATATCTCTAAGAAAATGGACATTTTTAACTCTATCTTTATTACTAAAAGCTTCATGAATAAATGGAATTAAAATAGGGGAAAAAATTTGCTTAGGCATTAGTAAAGTTCTTGCTAGTGATGATACAGTAGTATATAAATAGAGGATGTGCTCACCAATAAAAATCCTTATAAATATCAGATCTAAATTAAAAGAGGCAATATCCGAAATTTCCTTTGAAAAAATTAAAAAACCATTTTTAATTGACTCAAAAATTTTGATTTTTCCATTATTTGGAATTGAGAAAATTTTTAAAATTACTAAAATAAAAACCAATAAAATAAATGAGAGTGAACTTATTATTTGCAAAAATTGTGATAGGTTTATCTGAGAGTTTGAAATGGACAAATTATATAAAATTGAATTTAAAGAAAAACCAAATAAAAAACCGTTGAGTGGAATTCCTCCAAATAAATTGCCAAAAAAAAATTTTCTTGCACCAATAAGAATTGATATTATCAATTGATATGAAACAACAGTAATGCAAAAAAAATAGAAAACAAAAAAATTAATTAAATTGTTTTCTTGACCAAAAATTAAAAAATATAAGGGGAAGGAAAAAAGAGTCGTTATGATGTAAGATGAAAAAAAATAACTTAAATTATTGATATTAGTTTGATGATTATGAGCTATTACATTTTTTTGAATAGAAACCTTCAACCCAACTGTTAAAATTGTAATTATTAATGGAAAAAGATGAACGAAAAAAATTACTTTATCAAGACTTCTTGGCTCTATGACATTATATATTAATTTGTTAAAGATTAATAAATTAATACCTAAAAAAAATTTAAAAATTGTAGATAACGAGGATGCTGAAAAAAAAGATTTTGGGAAACGTTTTGATATGGAAATCATTTAACTCTGGAAAGTATTACAGAGGTAGTAAATAAGCATAAAAAGCAAAGTATTATATTTTTCAAAAAAAGTACAAGCAATGTATTAGATCTAAATTCAGAAATATTGGGGCTTTCTAAAACAACAAGTTGTGTATTATCCTTGAGTTCACTGCTTTTTAATAATTCAATCTCTAAAACTAATTGTGTCATAATTTGATAATTTATATCAACATCAGTTTTAAGCTTATTATACTCTATTTGTAACTTTGGAGAACCTAAAAAATCTTTATTATCATTTAAAAAAATATTTAGAATTTTTTCTGAGGATAAAATTTCTGATTTGACTTCAATTAATCTTTTCTCAAGATATATTCTTTTTTCAGAAGCACTATTTTGTATTGTATCAATTGTGAATTGATTCAAATTTTCCATTATTGACTTTGCAATTTGATATGCTACCTCATTCTCCTTTAAACTGATAGAAAATGAAAATATACTATATTCATCTTCAGAATATTTGCATGCATCTAAAAGCTTTTTTCTAGCATGAATCTTTTCATACTCATTAAACTGCTTTTCATTTAAAATATTTTTATATAAAAAATGCTTAGGATTTATAGAATTTTTTACATCAAAGTATTCAATTAAGTTTATGGAATTTCCGTTTATAAAATTTTCTTTAAATATTATTGAGTCAATAAAATCATTGGTATTAACGACAGATGAAAGACTGATTGAAGTACCTGAAAATCCACCAGTAATTTGACTAAGTAATGAAGTGTTAACTAGAGACGTAGATTCACTATCTGGAGAATTTAAAACAATAAAACTAGATGAGTACTTGGGGCTAATTAAAAATAAGCTTAAAAAGGATAAGAAAATAGATGCCTTAAATAGCCTCTTAATTTTTTTTGAGTTTATATAAAAAAATTGAGTAAAGTATTCTAAATTGACTTCAGAATAATTTACAATGATTTGAGAGTCAGGCTTGTTTAAACTTAAATTTCTTAGCAAATTTGTTAAAACATTCATATCGAATAATGAATATACATAGAATATACTTTTATATCTTTTTTTATTTTTCAATTATTAGTGGTCAAGATGTAATTGTTTCTGGAACAATAAATTCTTTTTCTTCTAACGAACATAACGAGTTTTTAACAAATAGTAATGTATATGATACAATAGATCCCTCCTCTTATTTCAGCAATCTTGTAAATATGAAAATAGTAAATAAAAATCTAGAACTTATCTCTTCAATAGCTAATGATTCTAATAGCTCTAGGATTCATGAATTTTCTTTCAATATTTCTAGAGAAACTTCTAAAACAAGGGTTGGATTAATTAAAATTTATAATAATCAAATTTTACCAAAAAATTCGAGTGGACATTTACATGTAAGTGAAAACACCAGGCCTATTTATGGAATTGATTTTCATAAAAGCTTTTATTTCAAAAAGTCTTCAGTGATATTATCTATGTTCAATGGACAACTTTCATCATTGGATGATTATAATTGGAATGGTTCATATGAAAGAACAATACCTACTACATATCCAAAGGAACCGTTCATTCACATTAAATCTATTACAATAAAAAAAGATTTAAAAGAAAATGGAGATTTTTTAGCATTTACTTTTAATCATGGAGCAATTTGGGGAGGCGCAACTGAAAAAGATAATCAAATAACGAATTGGCCTACAGGTTTTGAAGCATTCCAACGAGTATTTTTTATTAGAAGTGGTATAGACAACTCAACAGACGAAAGGCATAAAATTGCAAATCATAATGGTAGTATAGACTTTTATTTTAAAAAAGAAAGTTTTCTCTACTATTATATTCATTATTTTGAAGACGGCAGTGGTTTAAAGTTTAAAAATAAATTTGATGGACTATGGGGTATTAAACATGAAAATAGTGACTTTTCAATAATTCTTGAACTTTTAAATACAACCAATCAATCAGGGAATTATCATGGAGCAAAAGGTATTGGCGTTGATAGCTATTATTGGCACGATCAATATGTTCAAGGTTGGACTATTTATGGTAATGTAATTGGTAATCATTTTATAGATCCTATAAACAATAGAGTTGAAATGCTGAAGCTTTATTTTGAAAAAAATATAAAAAATGAATTAATATATTTTGATATAAATCATTTAAACTATTATTCAACATATGGAAAAAAAATTTTACCTGAAAATTATATTGAAGATAAAATAATAAATAAAAGTTTGTATGTATCATTAGGAACAACTTTTAAAAGAACAAGTAGTATTAACTATCAATTTAATCTACATTACTATCGAAATAAATTCTTATTAAATATTAAATTAAATTGGTATTTGAAAAAATAATTAAGGGCCCATAGCTCAATTGGTTAGAGCAACGGACTCATAATCCGCAGGTTCGGGGTTCAAGTCCCTGTGGGCCCACAAATGAGCAGTCATTCATACATAAAAAATGATAAAAATTCTGATATATTTATCAATATTAATGGAAAACTGTTTCATAGAAATGAAGCTAAAATATCCGTTTTTGACAGCGGCTTCCTTTTAGGAGACGGAGTATGGGAAGGTATTCGACTTCATAATAATCATTTAGTTTTTATTGATGATCATATCAATAGATTGTTTGAAAGTGCAAAAGGCATATCTTTAGACATTCCTTTTTCAAAAAAAGAAATTATTAATCAAATATCAAAGGTGTTATTAAAGAATAATATGACGGACGGCGTACATATTAGACTCATCATTTCAAGAGGAGAGAAAATTACGCCATATCAAAATCCAAATGTAAATATTGGACCCATAACTTTGGTTATAATTCCAGAATATAAAAAGACAGATCCACATACATATAAAAAGGGAATTAGTATAGGCAGAGTTTCAACAGTGAGACCTCCTCATAATATTTTGAGTACACATTATAATACTTTAAGCAAATTAAATTGTATTCTAGCAAGTATAGAAGCGAACGAATTAAATTACGATGAAGGAATTATGAATGACCCTTGTGGTAACGTAAGTACTTGTAATTCTACAAACCTATTTTTTATTAAAAATAACTCTCTTTGGACTTCAAGAGGTGAATATTGCCTCAATGGTATTACTAGAAGTAAGACCATTTATCTTTGTAAAAAAAATGATATTAATTGCTATCAAAAAGATTTTACTTTTGATGAAATTAAAGATTGTGATGAAGCATTTGTAACTGGTACATTTGCTGGAATAATTCCGGTATCTTCGCTTGAAAATAAAAACTTATCTTCGACAAAAACTAATTCATTAACAAACCATATTAGAGATCTTTATAACCGTTACATAAACGAAAATATAAATAAAGTATGATTATAGCTTGCTGGTCAGGTCCTAGAAATATATCTACAGCATTAATGAGGTCATGGTCTTCAAGAAAGGATACATTTGTTACTGATGAACCTTTTTATGCATATTATCTTAAGGAAACAAAACTAAAACATCCTATGCATAAAGAAATAATAGATATGTATTCTTCAAACTATAATGAAATTGTTAATTATCTAATTAGTGAAATACCTCAAAATAAAAAGATTTGGTATCAAAAACATATGGCTCATCATATTCTAGATTTAAGCAGTATAGATTGGGTCTCTAATTGTGAAAATTGTATTTTGTTAAGACATCCCGAAGAAGTAATTAGTTCTTACATAAAAAAAAATAAATTGGATTCTGTTGAAGAGCTTGGATACCCACAACAATATGAAATTATAAATTTTCTTAAAAAAAACAATAAATCATTCACAGTAATTGATTCAAAAGAACTATTAAATAATCCTAAAAAATCACTTTCAGATTGGTGTCGAAAAATTAATATTAAATTTGATAAATCAATGCTTAAATGGAGAAAAGGTAATCATATTAATGATGGTATTTGGTGGGAAAGTTGGTACGACAACGTTATTAATACTACTAAATTCCATCAATATGAAAAAAAAGATATTAATATTGAGAATAAATATGATTCTATTTATAATGAGTCAATGAAATATTATAGCTACTTAAAAAAAGTTAAATAATGAATTCTTTATTAAGATTATGGTCTCAACCTGCTTGGATAAAATGGCTTATTTATTTAGCTGTTGTGTACATTCTATTTTTAATTAAAGAAGCATTCGCTATCGTTTTGTGGTTTCTTTTTTGTATTATTTTATACTACATCATTTTTGCAAATAATGTATTTAAAACTAGGACTTATTATGAAAAAAATAATTTTTAGCATTCTAATATGCACTATTTTATTTTGCCAGGAAAATAGACCTCATGGCAATCAATATGATCTGCCAGAGTTAACTCAAAATAATTTTTTAATAGGTAATTTAAATGAAAATCGTTCATCATATAGAGTATCATTTTACGATATCAATATTGACTTTAATATTGATAAGAAATCTCTTGAAGGTTTTGTAACAATCAAAGCTGAGAGTAAAAGAGATTTAGACAGATTACAAATTGATTTAGCAGAAAATTTAAATATCAAAAAAATAACTCATAAAAATCAGAATTTATCTTTTTCAAGAGAGTTTGATGCCGTATTGATTGATTTTAGATCAACAATTAAAAAAGATAGTATTTTTGAGTTTACTGTTTTTTATGAAGGAATTCCTCAAGGTGCAGAAAATCCCCCATGGGCTGGTGGATTTACATGGTCTAAAGATAAAGATGGTCGTGATTGGATTGCTGTTTCCTGCGAAGGTGAAGGCGCAAGAATTTGGTGGCCTAATAAAGACCATATTACCGCTGAAGGTGATAGTGTAAGAATGGCTTATACAGTTCCATCAAATTTAGTGGCAGTCGGAAATGGAAAATTAAGAAGTGTCAAAGATTTTGGCAATAAAACTACATATGAATGGTTTGTGAGAAACCCTATAAATAATTATAACGTATCTGTTCAAATTGGAAATTATGTAGTAGTTCAAGATACTTTATTGAAGGGAAATGATACACATTTTATGAATCATTATGTTTTAGATTATAATAGAGAATTAGCGTCAAACTTCTTCCCTCAATCAAAAGAAGTAATAAGATTTTATGAAAAATACTTTGGTGATTATCAATGGTATGAAGATGGGTATAAGCTTGTTGAAGTTCCATATTTAGGAATGGAACACCAATCAGCTGTAACATATGGCAATGGATTTAGTATGTATAATGGCGTAAGAAGCAAAAGCTGGCCTATGTATGGAGTAATTGACCCATTAATAATTCATGAAACTGGACATGAATGGTTTGGAAATAGTGTCACTGCATCTGATCCAACTCATATTTGGATTCATGAAGGATTGCAGGTCTATTCTGAGGCTTTATATTTTGAAGATAAATTCAAAAGCTATGAAGTTGGTGTCCACTACCTCAATACATTAAAAAATAGAATTGTTAATGAAATTCCTATAGTAGGTAATGAAAATGAAAATCATTGGGCACTTCATGGAGATACATATATGAAAGGTGCATGGGTGATGCATACATTACGTAGTGTAATTAACAATGATGATATTTGGTTTAGAATTTTGAAAGAATTTATGACTGAAAATGCTAAAGGTTTTGCAAATACTGAGGATTTTTTTAATAAGGTAAAAGAAAAAAGTGGTAGTGATTTTTGGTATTTTGCAAAACAATATTTTTACAGTCCTAATCAACCACAGCTTGAGTATTATCAAACTGATGTACGATATTTTTACCGATGGAATAATGTAAATGATGATTTTATAATGCCCATTGATTTGCTTGTAAATGGTAAAGAAAAGAGAGTTATTCCATCAATTAAATTTCAATCTTTTGAAATATCACAACATTCTCAAATTGAAGTAGCAGATTGGAAATTTTATGTGCTTCCAATTGAGATAAAAAATTAAATGTATATTTTGTAATTAAAATTACCATTTTTTGATACTATATTTCCGAATATAACTTGGAGGTATAACTGTGAAAAATATTGTATGGCATAATGCAACAATAAAACTACAAGACAGAAAAGAAATGTTAAATCAAAAGCCATTTGTTTTATGGTTTACTGGTTTAAGCGCTAGCGGAAAATCTACCATCGCAAATATAGTTGAACAAAAACTATTTAAAATGAAGTACAAAACTTATTTACTTGATGGTGACAATGTTCGTCATGGTCTTAATAAAGATTTAGGATTTGATGAAAAAAGTAGGGTAGAAAATATTAGAAGAATAGGTGAGGTAGCAAAATTATTTAATGATTCTGGTCTAATTGTACTTGCAGCATTCATTTCACCATTTTTATCAGATAGAAAACTTGTTAGAGATTTATTTCCTGAAGAAAATTTTTTAGAAGTTTTTATAGACTCTTCTTTAGAGGTTTGTGAAAAAAGGGATCCAAAAGGTATGTATAAAAAAGCGAGAAGTGGGGAGATTGGTAATTTTACAGGAATTTCATCACCTTATGAGAAACCAAAAAATCCTGAGATTCATTTACTAAATAATGATGCTCGATTGGAAGATTTATCTGATGAAGTAATTCATTTTTTAATTGAAAATAAATTTATAAAAGAAAGAAGGTTTTAATGAAATATTCAATGTTTGTTGGTAGGTGGCAACCCTTACATAAAGGACACTTATGGCTTATCAATGAAAGATTAAAAGAGGGTAAAAATGTATGGCTTGCTATCAGAGATGTTGAGCCTGATGAGAATAATCCATGGACTGCTCAAGAAATAGAAAAAATGGTTCACGAAGGTGAGCTGAAAGACTTAATTGCAGACGGAAGAGTTATCACATCAATTATTCCTGACATTGAATCAGTGAACTATGGAAGAGGTGTAGGCTATGAAATTATTGAACATGTACCTCCTAATGAAATAGGCGAAATATCAGCCACTTCCATTAGAGCTAAAATGAGAAAAGAAGGCAAATTATAGAAATATTAGAAACATTAAATTGTATTAATCAATTTTTCTAAATCATGAATATTTATTTTGTGTGTACCCTTATTTTGGACTGCGACTGCTGCAGCAGCATTTGCAATTTTAACTGAATTTTCAATATTTCCTGTTTTTGCATAGATACATGCTAGTGCAGAGATAACCGTATCTCCTGCGCCTGTAACATCAGGATTTTCTACTCTATGGGCATCAAAATGTTTAGAATTTTTATTTTTAGAAACTAGGGAAATTCCTGCATCTCCTTTAGTAATAACCACATGTTCAATTTGATACTGATCAATTAATTGATTTGCTGCCTTTTCTAATGAATTAATGTCTGAAATTTTTAAATTTGTTATTTCACTTAACTCTTTAAGGTTAGGTGTTATTATTTTGGAGTAATTAAAAATATGAGGATTACATATTTTTGGATCTAAAATAACCGGAATATTTTCTACATTAAACCAATCTTTGCTAAAGATTCCTTTATTATAATCAGAAAGTATAATTATGTCAAAATTTTCATAATCAATTTCTTTTGATGGCACCCAATCTGAAACTGGAAATTCATAATCTAGTCGCGATTGTTGAACTGATTCTGAATATATTCTTTGTTTGCAAATTGTCGTGTAGTTACTTTTTATGTCAATAAATCTTGTATCAATATCATTCTCTTTAAGAATATTTAATAAAATTTCTCCCCAAGAATCATTGCCAATATATCCAGCACAGCTAACATTGGCACCAAAAGATTTTAGATTCATTGCAACATTTCCAGCACCCCCTGGAACAAATTTTTCTTCTTCAAAATTAACTACTGGTATTGGAGCTTCAGGAGATACTCTGGTTGAAGACCCAAATAAATAATGATCAATCATGAAATCTCCAATCAATAGAATTTTGAGTTTGGGAAAATTAAGTTTCATCTTGCTTTTCCTTGATTAGCAATAATGTCCTGTTTTCTTTTTAATTCTTTTTCGTTAATTAAATATTTTTTTTCATCAATTTCAAAATGTTTATTAAAACTATAAACAAGAGGAACACCAGTAGGAATATTTACAGAAAGAATATTTTTTTCTGATTTCTGTTCTAATACTTTAATGATGGCTCTAAGTGAATTACTATGAGCAACAACAAGGTGGTCACCTGAAATTCTTTTAATTTTATTTAAATATTCTTTCCAAAAAGGATTTAATCTTTTTATTACATCTTTAAGGCTCTCACCTAAAGGAAGATCGCTATCAATTTTTTGGAATATTGGATTAAATTTTGGGTGTCTCTGATCATCAATGTCTAGTTTTGGAGGTGGAATATCATAACTTCTTCTCCAAATAAGGACTTGATCTTCTCCATACTTAGCAGCTGTTTCCGATTTATTTAAACCTTGGAGCGCACCATAATGTCTTTCGTTTAATCGCCAATCATATTCAATCTTATTTATTGGAAATTTTATAAAATCTGCAACAATTTTAGATGTATTAATTGCTCTTTCAAGAAGCGATGTTTGAATAGTAGAAATTTTAATATTATTTTCAACTAACTTTTCGGCAGAAGATATAGCCTCTTTAATTCCTGTTTCAGTAAGAGAAACATCTTCCCATCCTGTAAATCTATTTTCTAAATTCCATTGACTTTCGCCATGGCGAAGGAGTATTATTCGCATATTGTGTTTAGTCGTTTTGATTATCAACAATTAAAAGAATAGCAGCGATGTTAGCCAAAGTAGTGGAAAAATCAGCAACAAAAGTTGTTAAGTCAAAGTCACTTGGATCTGGATCTAAAGGTACAAATACGGTGTCACCAGGAAATAATCTCTTTGCTCTACCTCTAAAAAGATTAGCCTTATCTATCTCACCATTAGCTCTTTTAACGTATACTCTTTTTTTCAAACTATAGGGTTTGTAGCCTCCAGCTTGAATTATGGCTTTAGACATGGTCATACCCTTTTCAAACGCAACTAATCCAGGATTATAAACATTGCCTTCAACACTGACTACATTTTCATATGGAAGTATTTTTATAAGAGAATTTTGACTTAATTCAAAATCCATCGATGCATTTGCGACTTTTTCAAAAACTGATGTTTCATTACCATTTATATCAATATTAGTAAATTCCTGTGTCACTACAATATTATTAGGTGTTGCTAATTCAGTTAAACCGCCTGCAAAATTTATTGCTTCTTGCAGTGTGGTACCTTTTTTAAGAGCATATGTACCAGGCTTGTTTATTTCGCCTTCAATTCGGTAAGTAAAATTATTTCTATAATTTATGTTCTCATAGACAAATATCTTGTCATCGATATTTAAAGAAAAAGAGTCAGAATCACTATAATTAACAATGAATTCTTTGCTATAAAATTGATTTTCATCTTTTCTTAAAATAACAATATTGTCATTTATTGTTTTCCTAAAAACAGGATCATCAAATCCGCCAGCGATATCTAAAATATTTTTTAATGACATATTAGTTGCAGAGTATTTTCCAGGAGTCTTCACTCTTCCAAAAACTTGTATTTTAGATGTAGATCCTCCAACTTCTCTAACAATTACTAAATCACCATTATTTAATGATATTTCATCTTTTGTTATATCTATATTCAAACTTGATATTATATCGTCTTGTGAGCTTCTTTCATTAATTGGTTTAACCGTATCAATTGTAACATAAGAAGAAGCTTTGGGAGATAAACCGGCAGCATAATCGATTAATTTATTTAAGTCTTCCGTTTCTAATAGTTCATAAAATCCAGGTCTAAGTACAGCACCTGTGATTTCAACCCTATTTTTAATTGTAGGAATATGTATTATATCACCATCAATTAATCGTAAACTCGAAAAATCGTTAACACCTCTACTAAAAAAATCGTAAAAATCTACTGACGAAATAATCTTATTGTTTCTAATTAACTGAACGTTTCTTAAAGATCCTTCAATATTAACACCGCCTGCCTGAATAAGAGAAACAAAAATATCTGAAAAAGGGTGTACAAGTTGAACTCCTGGTTTGGCAATTTCTCCTGAAAAATAAATATTTAATGATTTTAACTTACCAAGCTCAATCATTAATCTAGTTGGATTTTCATTATCTTTCAGTGTTGCATAAATTTTTGACAATTCATTAGCTAAATGATTTTCAGCTTCCTTTACTGTTTTATTGGATAAGTTAATAAAACCAATATTCTCATAATAAATTAGACCTTCCTTATTAATTATGAATCTTTCTCGTAAATTAATTTCTCCCCATAATGATAAAATTATTTCATCACCAGCTCCCAATTTGAAGTCTATTGGGGTTGGTATATTATCAAAGAAGTTTATGTTACTTTGAAAATAATCATAGCCAAAATATTTATTATCGATTTTGTTACTAGCTTGATTAATAATTTTTACTGGAAGAGACTGAACATCATTTCCTCTTTTGGTTTCATCTACTATACTTTTTTTAGACATCAATTCATCTTTTAAATCATCAAGTCTTTGATTCCCAACTCGATTTAGATCTGAGATTGACACTTGCGCTTGCAGTACATAAATCAAAAAAGGAAGAATAAAAAATTTTCTTTTCATATGGTCAATTTAGTTTTAAAAACAATCTTTACAAATAATTTATATATACAGCCATCTATCATTTTTGAGAGTCCAATTAATAGTAGTTTCTAATCTTTCGAAAGCAGAATGAGGTTCCCAACCCATGACTTTCATTTTACCTCCATCTAAAGCGTATCGTAAATCATGGCCTGGTCTTTGGGAATGAAAATCAACCATCTCATAATTTAATTCTTTATTTTGAATTTTTGCTATGAACTGTGCTAAAGATAAATTATCAATTTCATTTCTTCCTACAATATTAAATTTTTGACATTTAATTCCTGTAGAGTCAGGTTTTAATGATGAAATATTATAATTAAATAAAAACAATAATGCATCTGCAACATCTTCAGCATGAATGTAGTGTCTGGAACCGGCCACTGTTTTTTCTGGATTAGCATGGATAGTTACAATTTCATTATCACGCACCTTTTTGATTACCATTGGAATAAATTTTTCTGGGTTTTGTCTTTCTCCAAAAACATTCATAGTATGTGTAATCAATGATGGTAGTTTGTATGTATTTTCAAACGCAACAACAAGCTCTTCAGCTCCAGCCTTTGATGCTGAATATGGATTGGTTGAATTATATCTATCATTTTCTTTATAGTTAACTCCATGAGGAGCAGGTCCAAACACCTCATCAGTACTGAAATAAGCAAATCTTTCTAAATTATCAATCTTTCTAGCGTAATCTAAAATATTTGCTGTTCCTACAACATTATCCATTACAAACTCTAATGGGTAGGAGATTGATCGATCGACATGCGACCCTGCAGCAAGATGACTGATATAATCAACTTTTCCAATTGAAGCAGATATTTCAGGGTTTATTTCAGCTTTCAAATCATGGTGAATAACTTTAACTCTTTTTTGCTCAACTTCAGGATATAAAGATACTACCTCTTTTAGCCTATTTAAATTTCCACTAAAATCTAATCTATCAAGGGTTATAATTTCCCAATCAGTAGTAGAAAGAATTTTATCAATAACATGATGTGCAATAAATCCAGCGCCCCCTGTAATCAATATTTTCTTTGACATTATATTCCTAAACTTTTTTTGTATTTTGGAACCCATTCTTCAATTACAACTGATGGTGACCAGCCTAATAGATTTTTAGCTTTTGAATTATGTGCTAACGTTTCTCTGGGCTCTACTACCGGATCAACATTTACTGTTGGTCCACCAATCATTTTAGCAATATCGTTGACTGATCTATTGTCACAATTACCTATATTTATAACTTCACCGGAACCAACTTTATCTGACAACATAGCCAAATAATTAGCATTAGCAATATCCCATACATGTGTAAAGTCTCTTCGTTGTTCACCATCTCCTCTGATTGTAAGAGGCTCATTATTCATTCTCTGCCTTGCAAAAACACACATCACTAATGCATAAGCTCCTTCCAGATTTTGTCTCTCACCATAAACGTTAAAATATCTTAAAGAAACGGTTTCAATTCCATATACTTGTGAAAACATTCTACAACATACTTCTCCATAATATTTTTGCATTGCATATGGTGATATAGGATCTACTTTATCCTCTTCTTTTGAAGGAAGATTAATAGCGTTGCCATATGCTGAGGATGATGCACTATAGACAACACGCTTAACATTCTCTTCACTGCAAGCTTTTAGTAAATTTATAGTGCTAAGTGTGTTATTCTTTTCAAAAAGAATTGGGTTGTCTATTGACTCCTGCACTCTTGGAAGAGCTGCTAAATGAAAAACTCCATTTGCACCTCGAAGAACTTCTTTTAATCTTTCAAAATTATGTTCATCGCTTAGATCAAATTCATGATATAAAACATTTTGATTACAATTTTCTTTTTTACCGGTTGAGAAATTGTCAATCACTTCAATCTCAAACCCTTTATCAACTAATAAATCAACTAAATTGCTTCCTATAAAACCAGCCCCGCCTGTAACGATAAATTTCATTTTAATCCTTTCCTTAAAACATAATATGGTGTAAACAAACTAACAATCTTATTTTTTCATATGTTTAATAACAAATGAAATGTCACTTTTGTTCATATATGGGTGCATTGGCAAACTTACGATTTTATCAGATAGTGCTTCTGAAGTAGGTAAATCTCCTTTTTGATATCCTAAATATTTAAAAGCTTTCATTAAATGAATTGGAAATTTATAATATATTACATTTGGAATTTTATTTCTTGATAACCTATCAATTAAATCATTTCTCTTATCATTAGATCCCAAAACAACGGAGAATAAAGCGTGGGAAGATTGATAGTCTTTTGGATGATATTGTGCATTATTTATATATTTTCGATAATGAAAATCAACCTCATTTCTCATTTCCAGCTCTTCGTCAAAAATAGATAATTTCTCTAATAAAACTGCTGCTTGAATACTATCCAGCCTACCATTTAGCCCAATCATTTCACTATTATATTTATCTTCTTTAGTTCCATGAATTCGGATGGCTTTACATTCTTCTGCTAAATTATCATCATTTGTAAAAATTGCACCACCGTCTCCATAACAACCAAGTGGCTTTGCAGGATAAAAGGAAGTTGCAGCAATATCCCCAAAGGTACCAACTTTTTTATCTCTAATAGAGCCTCCAAAACTTTGTGCTGCATCCTCGACGACTTTCAAATTATATTTTTTAGCAATTTTATCAATCAGTCTATACCTTGCAGGCAATCCAAACAAATCTACAGGGATAATTGCTTTTGGTTTGAGCTTTCCTTCTTCGATAACTTTATCAATTTCAATTTCTAACTTTTCACAATCAATATTATAAGTGGATTCATAAACATCTACAAAAATAGGTGTTGCACCAAGAATAGAAATTACTTCTGCGGTTGCAACGTAAGTAAAAGGAGTTGTAAAAACTGCATCTCCAGGACCTATTCCCCACGCCATAAGTGGTATTAATAGTGCATCAGTTCCTGAAGAACATGAAATAGCATGTTTTACTCCACAATAATCTGCTAATTTCTCTTCAAGTTCAAACACTTCAGGCCCCATGATATATGCCCCATGATCAAGAATTTGATTAATTCTTTTCTTGAGAGGTTTTCTTATACGTTTTTGTTGTGTTTTTAAGTCTAAAAATTCCATCTGACAAAT
>CETK01089906.1_pt1 | contig 22044 bp, 24 predicted proteins | sample 361431 | NCBI WGS metagenome assembly CETK01 (sample SAMEA2622452, study PRJEB7988) | marine metagenome | biome: marine biome (ENVO:00000447); feature: surface water layer (ENVO:00002042); material: "saline water (ENVO:00002010), including plankton (ENVO:xxxxxxxx)" | depth 5 m | reverse complement strand
TTTTCTTGCCATTTTTTTTCAATTACTTGAAAATTTACTCTTTCCATTTATGATTTATCTTTTCTTTTTATCTTTAGAATCTTTTTCTAATTCAACCGCTTTACGCAAAATAGTGCTTCTTAGCTCTTGACCAATTTGTGAGTTGTTAAGCAAGGCAGTTTTACAGTTTAAATTCTCAGAACAATTTTTTTTATGTACAATAATTTTTAAGCTATCACTTCGAATTTCGTTAGAAAGAAATCTTATTGAAATTTTAATTGACTCTCTTGAGCTATTTTCACTATACCAGTCAGAAACAATAACTCCACCTGAATAGTCAACTGTGTTTAATGGGAGAAAATCTAAAATTTCTAGTGAAGCTCTCCACATTGGATTAGAAGAGCTAAATTGAAAATTAGTATTACCGCGTCGAAAAAGACTATCAACAGAGGCCCCTCTTCCTTCTTTAATGTTTTGTTTAGCTCTTTCTTGAGCATTGGTAGGTATTTTTCTCGTATCAACTTTTTCAGGTTTGAGGGCATTACATGAACTTAAAGTTACTAGTAACGCTAGGAAGATAAAAAAATGTTTGTATTTATTTGTCATAAGTCTGAATATGTTCTTTTTAATTCTTAAAGAGAAATAAAAAAGTGCTTAGTTTCATTAAATTCTATCATTAATAGAAAAACTATACAAAAAGTGTTGTAATTATACAACATATTCTAGAAATATAGCTTAAAAAGGGGATTTTAGCTTAAAAAGTAGTCTCAAAATGATAATTTTCATCAGTTTTAATTATTAAAACATTAACAAAGGACAATAAAAATGAAAACTATAATGAAAACTTTATTCGTTGCAGTAACATCTTTGTCTCTAATGTTATCAGTAAATGCTGGTGAGTTAAGTGTTAGCGGTACAGCTAAAGCTACTTACAACATTGCAGCTGGTAAACAAGGTGAGGCAGGTATTGGTATTACAAACGAATTAAATTTCACAGCAAGTGGTGAAATGGACAACGGTTATGCATGGACGTATTCAATGGAATTAGATCCAGATGAAACAGACGGTAGTGCATTAAACGATGACTCACAAATTGGTATAACTTTGAACGACATGGGAACAGTTAAAATTTGTGTATCAGAATGTTCTAATAACAAAAAATACTTTTTCGATCAGTCGGCTTACACTTCAATGTCAGACACAGGTGTATCGCCAGGGATTGAATATCCAGCTGACGAATTAAGTTACGCTACACTTCAGTATCACACTCCAGAATTACCTTTTTCAACAAAAGGTACTTTTGCGTACGGTAATGCTAAGACAGATGCACAGTCAGGAAACTATGATGCAGCAGCAGCTATAAACTCAATCACGGCTTATTCTTTAACGACTTCGCCGGTTGAAGGTTTAACTGCAGCAGCTTCTTACTACACAGTTAATGACTATGACGACGGTTTAACAACTGAGAACCAACTTGAAGAAGGTGGTGCTTGGGGTCTTAAATACGCTGTAGGTAACTTTACTTTAGGTTATGGTAAATCATTCAAAGCACCAGAAAGCACAAACTTAACAACAACAACTGTTGAGTACTATGAAAATAGAGGTATTTCTATAGCGATGGCAGTAAATGATGCTTTATCAGTATCTTACACAGACGAAGTATCTGAAGCTAACGCACAACATAGTCCAACTGTGACTTATGATGTTGAGTTACAATCAGTACAAGCTGCTTACTCATTAGGTGGTGCAACATTATCTCTAGCTAGAGCTAACTACGACAATGTAAGCTACGCAAATGGAGATGACCAAACTGAGACAATTATTGCAATGACATTTGCATTCTAATAATTCGATTAGTTAACGAAATTAAAAGGGGCGATTTTCGCCCCTTTTTTTTTGCAAAATTTATAAATAATTTAAAAAAAACGATTTGATAAATCTTTGGTTTTTTTCTTAATCTCCGAAGATAATGCTATGGAATTGCATTTTATTAAATTAAGCTTATTTAAATTTGATAATCGTATTCCACCTAATGGTGTTAAATTTTCTTTAATCAATAATCTTAAAAGATTAAATTTAACTATACCTAAAAACCCTTTCTTTTCTTTATATGATGTTAAAAATAACCGTGAAAAAATTATATTAGAGCATCCTTGGGCTTTTTTTATTTTAAGTTCTTTAATGTTATGTGCAGAGCCGATTATTTTCAAATTGGAATTTTTTAAGTGAGCTATCTTTAAACTCTTATTATAGGCTGAAATATAAACACCGTCTGCTTTTAAAATACGAGCTAGTTTTACATCGTTTGATACATAAAAGTCTATATTTCTTGTTCTACAGGCTTTTCTAAAAAGTATAAGTTTATCAATACTTTTGCTCTTTTTCTTAGATCTATATATTATGTTAAACTTATTTGAGTTTTTTATATTTCTTAAATTTATATCTTTGATATTTTCTATTATAAAGAAATATTTATTTTTAAGAATAAACATATGAGCATAATAGTTGAAAGATTTAATAAAATAAAATCTAATATTAAAGAAGTATCAAATTCTAATGCTGAAACAATAGTAGCTGTAAGTAAAACTTTTACTCTTGATCATGTTATGCCGTTAATAAATTACGGTCATATGCACTATGGAGAAAATAAAGTGCAAGAAGCTCAAGTTAAATGGAGCAAAATAAAGGTTGAAATTAATGGGCTTAAACTTCACATGATAGGTAAATTACAGAGCAATAAGGCAAACAAAGCAGTTGAGCTATTTGATTATATTCATTCTGTTGATAGCCAAAAATTAGCCGATGTATTATCAAAAAGTCAAAATAAAATAAATAAATCAATTAATTATTTCATACAAGTTAATATAGGTAACGAAAATCAAAAATCAGGCATACCTTATAATGAAGTTGATGCTTTTTATGATTATTGTAGTAAAGAGAAAAAAATGAATGTTTTAGGTTTGATGGCTATACCTCCAAATGATGACAAAACCGAAAGTTATTTTAAAAGTTTATCAGAATTAAACTCATCTTTAGGATTAAAAGAATTAAGTATGGGCATGTCATCAGATTACTTAAAAGCTATAAATTATAAAGCCACCTATCTACGAATTGGGAGTTCAATTTTTGGTGAGAGGTCTTAATTAACATGCACAATTGTTTTTGTGTTTATAATTTTGATTAACTTTATTAAATCTCTTTTATATAAAGCAATACAACCCGCTGTACTTTTGTAATTTTTTTTTGCTACATGAATAAAAATAGCGCTTCCTTTACCTTTTATAACTGGCCTAAAATTAAAGTCTAAAACTAATATAATATCGTAACTATTATCATTTCTGTAAAGTTTTTCGGCGCCATAATGAAAAGGAAATCTTATAAGTCTATTGTATTTTTGTGAGGCTGAGTCGTTACACCAACCCATATTTTTCTTAATAGCTATTTTTTTTATTTTTGTTTTTAAAGAATCAACCCTATCTTTTCTAAATAAAATGCACTTAATCTTAAATTTACCTTTAGGAGTTATTAAGTCACCTTCCTTTTTTTTAATACCAATTCCCCTTTTACCAACAGCACATTTTGCTTTATAGTTATCTGCAAGTAGTTTTTTATTTTTTATAAAAATATGCATAAAATAAATGTTTTAGCACTTGGATCAAAAAACTTTAACACTTCATTGGAAGAACTTAAAGAACATTTAAATTTTAAACTAACTATTGCAAGTGATGTTTTAGAAAGACAAATATATAATGTTTTCGATGTTTTATTTATACATGAGGATTGTCTTAAAGATAATAATATTAAGAAAAAATTATTAGAGCAAAAAAATAATATAAAAATTTTAATTTCTAGATCAGTAAAAAAAAATATTGACAATTTTGCGGATGTTCTAATTTTGCCAACAAAAATTGAAGATATTAATAAAATCATTGAAGATACAGTTATAAAAAAAGACTTTAGTAAAAATTCGTCTATTAAAATAAAAGAATATGTTTTAGATAAAAATGAGAAAAAACTGTCAAAAAATAATGTTTTTATTCCTTTAACAGAAAAAGAAATTCAACTATTAGAATTGTTTTTGACTAATATAAAATCAATTAGCAAAATTGAAATTTTAGGCAAGGTTTGGAAATATTCAGCAGACGCTGATACCCATACAGTTGAAACTCATATATATAGATTAAGAAAAAAAATCAAAGCAAAATTCTCAGATGATAATTTTATCTTAAATGATAAAAATGGATATATGTTATGAAAAAAAGAAACAAAATTGCTTTAGATCTTTTCACAAAAAAATATCGAAAAAGAATAATAAAACCAAAAAAGGGGAAAGGAAGTTTTAAAAGAAGAAAAAAATAATTTAGCTGAGTCGTGCCCCTATAATTTGAATTATTTTTGATGACATATCGGTACCAGTTTTTAGACTTTCTACTAAAGACTTTTTATTAATATACCCATGTAGAAAGCCACCAGCAAATAAATCACCTGCTCCTGTTAAATCTTTAATCTTAAGATCTTTCTTAGCTGAACATTCAGCAATTTTATCACCATTAATTGCTATTGCTCCCTCTTTTCCCCTAGTAATAATAATTAATTTATCAATTTTTTTTGCAAAATTTATAACGTCATCAAATTTTTTAACTTCAAAAAGAGACATAATCTCTTGTTCATTTGCAAAAGTAATATCGATTTTATTTTTTACTAATTCTAGAAAATGAGGTTTGTGTCTTTCAACGCAAAATAAGTCAGACAACGACATTGCCACTTTATTTGAATTTTCAATTGCTTTTTCGAACGCTTTCTTAGGCTCTCCCTCATCCCATAGATAACCCTCTAGAAATAGAATTTCACTTTTTTTGATAGCATCAATGTTTAAGTCTTTGTCACTAATTTTGCCAGCAGTTCCAAGAAAAGTCACCATAGTTCTTTCAGAGTCGGGAGTTATTAAAATTAAGCAAGTTCCTGTGGGAATTATTTCTTTTTTCTTTGTATAAAAGAACTTTACATTTTCTTTTTTTAATCCTTCTTCATATTTAGAACCTAGTTTATCATCATTTATTTTACCAATAAAACCAACTTCATTTCCTAATTGTGAGAGGCCCACTATTGAATTTGCAACAGAACCGCCAGAGACTGTATTCTCGATTTTTAGAGTTGAAAGTAATTTTGTAAATTCACTTTCATTAACGAGTTTCATAGTACTTTTTATTAATTTATTATTAACCAGAAATTCGTCATTTACTTTACAAATAACATCAACAATTGCGTTACCTATTCCTAAAATTTTCATTTAAGCTTTTTTAGTTTTAATTGGTTTTTTTCTATTTGGATAACAGCTTTTACAAATTTTACAAGTTATTCCAAAACAATCTCTAGCTTTACAATATTCTCTTCCGTACCAAATTATTTGTAAATGAAGCTTATTCCAATATTTTTTTGGAAAGATTTCTTTTAAATCTTTTTCCGTTTGCACAACATTTTTTCCATTTGTTAAACCCCATCTTTGAGCAAGTCTATGAATATGTGTGTCTACCGGAAAGGCCGGAAAACCAAATCCTTGAGACATTACAACGCTAGCTGTCTTATGTCCAACTCCAGGCAATTGTTCTAATTCTTCATAAGTTTTTGGTACTCTTCCATTATATTTTTCAACTAAAGTTTTTGATAGATAGAATATACTTTTTGCTTTGACCCTATAAATTCCAATTCTCTTAATCAGTCGCTCAATTTTTTTTCTTCCAAGATTTACAAAGTGTTTAGGTTTATTGTATCTAGGATAAATATTTTTTGTAACATTATTAACATTTACATCAGTACATTGAGCTGAAAGCAAAACAGATATTAATAAAGTAAATGTATTCTTGTACTTCAAAGGTATTGGAACTTTAGGATAAGTTTTATTCAAGACCTTTAGAATGATCTTAGATTTTTCTTTATTATTCACTTAAAATTTAATAAATCGCGCATTGAGTAAAGACCTGGTTTTTTTTTCATTAACCATTTTGCAGCTACTAGAGCACCATCAGAGTATAGAGCTCTGTCAAATGACTCGTGATTTAAGGTCACAATTTCTTTACCACTAGAAAACATGACTTCATGTTCTCCAATAACTTCTCCCTTTCTAAGTGAATTAAAGTTTATTTTTTTGCTATAGGGAAAAGTTTTTTTGTTAAGAAATTTTTTTCCGATTAAATTTTTAAAATTTTTATTCTTTCCTACAGCTATACCATTCCCAAGCATTAAAGCTGTTCCAGAGGGGTAATCTATTTTGTGTTTATGATGAACTTCGTAAACCTTACTTAAAAAATTATTTCCTAAAGATTTAGAAGCTATTTCAGTTAAATACATAAGCAAGTTAACTCCCAAACTCATATTCCCTGCCTTTAGTATCGGAATCTTTCGAGAATAATTTCTAATCCTTTTTTCTTGTTCATTAGTGAAACCAGTGGTGCCAATGACAACTCTTTTCCTCAATTTAGAGGCAATTTTTAATACGTCTAAAGTGCACTTTGGAACTGTGAAATCTATTATAACATCGACCTTTTTAAAAGTTTTGTCCGTATTTAATTCTGGAGTTATTCCGAAAATTTTTTTATTAATCTTTTTATTTTCAGTTAAAGAAACTAATCTATAATTTTTATTGGATTTAGAAGATTTAATTAGTTGTTTCCCCATTCTTCCCATGCATCCAGTAATTGCTATTTTAATTTGTTTCATAGTTTAATTAAGTAAATAATTACAATAATAAAGATTACAATTACAGCCCAAATAGATAAATTACTAATGAATTGTTTTAATTTGTTATTTGTTGATAAAAAACCTGGCAAGATTAAAGCTAATACTGCTAAAAGAAATATCGCAGACATTATTTGATCAGTTTGCATTTAAATTATGACTTTTTCCAAAATCTTTTAGCTTTTTCAAAAAAGCTTTTTATTATTGGATCTGGTTTATTTGTTTCTATTTCACTAAATTCTTCTAAGATTTCTTTTTGTCTTTTAGTTAGAGATGTTGGAACTTGAGTTATAATTCTTATGTAAAGATCTCCAAATAAATTTCTTCTTAAAAGAGGCATCCCTTTTCCTTTTAATCTAAATTGTTTTCCATGTTGTGTCCCAGCTGGAATTTTGATTTTAGATCTTCCACCATCAATAGACGGAACTTCGACATTTGTTCCTAAAGTTGCATCCGAAAAAGAAACAGGGAGTTCATAATACAAATTCTCTTCAGATCTCTTAAATATACTATGATTTTCAATTGAGATAAAAAGATAAAGGTCACCATTAGCTCCACCTTTTGATCCTGCTTCCCCTTTACCAGATAATCTTATTCTTGTTCCATCATCAACTCCTTTTGGAATTTTTACTGTTACATTTTCGTTTCCCTGCACTTTTCCATTACCATTACAATTTTTACATGGGTTTCCTATTGTCTCACCGTAACCACTACATTGGGGACATGTCTGTTGTATTGTAAAAAAACCTTGATTAGTCCTTACCTTTCCTCTACCCGCACAATAACCACACTTGACAGGCTTTGACCCTTTCGCAGCGCCGCTACCTAAACATGAAGAACATTTTTTAAAAGTAGAATATTTAACATTTTTCTCTATTCCTTTATAAGCTTCCTCTAAGTTAATATTTACATCGTATCTTAAGTCATTTCCTCTATTACTTGATCTTCTTGAAGTTCCTTGACCTCCACCAAAGTCTCCAAAAAAATCTTCGAATATATCTGAGAATGAAGATGCGTTAAAATCAAACCCTCCAAATCCTTGTCCACCTCCTCCTGAACCTTCAAATGCAGCATGTCCAAATTGATCGTAATTTGTTTTTCTTTTTTCATCAGAAAGCACATGATACGCTTCACTTGCTTCTTTAAATTTTTCTTCTGAGGATTTATCACCCTTTGTTTTATCTGGGTGATATTTTAATGCTAGCTTACGGTAGGCTTTTTTTATTTCGTCTTTTGATGCTGATTTATTTATGCCTAAGACATCATAGTAATCTCTTTTTGCCACAGGACGTCTCCTTATTAATTATCTTAGGCGCTTTTTTCTTTATCTTCTTTTACGTCTTCAAAGTCTGCATCTACAACGTTATCTTTTTCTTCTTGTTTTGAATCTTTAGGATTTTTATCTTTGGTATCTGGTTTTTGTTGACTTTTATAAACTGCCTCACCTAATTTCATTGAAACCTGGATTAAACTTTGCGTTTTTTTCTTTATATCTTCAGAGTCTGTACCTTCTAAAGATTTTTTAAGATCTGTAATACCGTTTTCAATAGCTTTTTTCTCATCTGCAGAAATTTTATCTCCATGCTCTTTCAGACTTTTCTCTGTAGAAAAAACTAAACTGTCGGCTTGATTTCTTGCGTCAACAGCTTCTCTTTTCTTTTTATCTGCTTCTTTGTTTGCTTCTGCATCCTTGACCATTTTTTGAATCTCTTCCTCTGATAAACCTCCTGAAGCCTGAATTTGAATTTTTTGTTCTTTTCCAGTTCCTTTGTCTTTAGCAGATACATTTACAATTCCATTTGCATCAATATCAAATGTAACCTCAATCTGAGGAGTTCCTCTTGGAGCTGGAGGAATTCCAACTAATTCAAAGTTTCCTAAAATCTTATTGTCTGAGGCCATTTCTCTTTCACCTTGCAAAACTCTTATTGAAACAGCTGGTTGATTGTCTTCAGCGGTTGAAAATACTTGGCTTTTTTTAGTTGGAATGGTTGTATTTTTTTCAATAAGTTTAGTTGATACACCTCCTAGTGTTTCTATCCCTAGAGATAAAGGAGTTACATCCAATAACAAAACATCTTTTACATCACCCTGTAACACACCTGCTTGTATAGCAGCACCCATTGCAACAACTTCATCTGGATTTACACTTTTGTTGGGTTCTTTACCAAAAAAGTTTTTTACAGTCTCTACAATTTTTGGCATTCTAGTCATTCCACCGACAAGCACTACTTCATTGATTTCAGCTGCTGAAAAGCCGGAGTCTTTTAATGCTACTTTGCATGGCTCTAATGTTCTCTCAACTAAATCTGAGACCAAGGCTTCTAATTTTGCTCTAGTAAGTTTTAGATTAACATGTTTTGGTCCAGTTTTATCTGCTGTGATAAAAGGTAAATTAATTTCTGTTTGCGCTGCTGAAGATAATTCTATCTTAGCTTTTTCTGCTGCTTCTTTTAATCTTTGTAAGGCAAGCTTATCATTTCTAAGGTCAATTCCATTGTCTTTTTTAAACTCATCTATTAAATAATTTACTATAGAGTCATCAAAGTCTTCACCCCCTAAAAATGTATCTCCATTAGTAGATTTAACTTCAAAAACTCCATCACCAATTTCTAATATCGACACATCAAATGTCCCGCCACCTAAATCATAAACCGCTATTTTTTGACCATTTTTTTTATCTAGTCCATAAGCTAACGCTGCAGCTGTAGGTTCATTGATAATTCTTAAAACCTCTAAGCCGGCTATTTTTCCAGCATCTTTTGTTGCTTGTCTTTGAGCGTCATTAAAATAAGCTGGAACTGTAATTACAGCTTTCGTAACAGCTTGACCCAAATATTTTTCTGCAGTTTCTTTCATTTTTTGTAAAACAAAAGCAGATATTTGAGAAGGAGAATATTTTTTTCCTTTTCCTTCAACCCAAGCTTCGCCGTTATCTGATTTAACTATTTGAAATGGAACTCTCCCAATATCCTTTTTAACTGTTTCATCTTCAAATGACCTACCAATTAATCTTTTTGCAGCAAAAATTGTATCTTTTGCATTTGTTACAGCTTGTCTTTTTGCTGGTTGACCAACAAGTTTTTCGTCATTTTCTAAAAAAGCTACCACTGAAGGTGTAGTTCTCGCTCCTTCAGCGTTTTCTAAAACTTTTGCCTGAGAACCGTCCATGATTGACACGCACGAATTAGTTGTTCCTAAATCTATTCCTATTACTTTGCTCATTATTTTAATTCCTTTATTGTACGATCTTTATATGGGTGTTTTTTTCCCTTCTACAAGGCTATTTATCTTCTTTTTTTTGATTATTTTCCTTATTTTTGTGCGTTTTTTTCTTAGCAACGCTTACAAGAGACGGCCTTAAAAGCCTTTCCCTAAGCATGTAACCTGGTTGAATTTCTTGAAGAATACTTCCTGTGTCTTTACTTTCGTCCTCAATTTCTGACATCGCTTGATGTAAATTGGGATCAAATTTTTGATTTTTTGTATCAATTTTTTTTATCCCATTTTTTTCAAATATATTGATTAAATCCTTTTCTATTACCGTTATATTTTCAAGGAATTTATCTAAATCTTTATTGTCTTTAAGTGTTTCATCATTTTTTATCGCTGTTTTAGCTCTCTGTAAATTATCTAAAATCACTAAACTTTCTTTTGCGAAATTAAAAGATCCAAATTCAAAAGCATCTTTAATTTCTTTTTCAAATCTACGTCTTTGATTTTCTATCTCTGCTAGAGATCTTAAGAGTTTATCATCAGTTTCTTTTAGTTTCTCTTCTAATGATTTCTGCTCTTTTAATGTCTGATGTTTTTCTTCTTTAATCTCCGAAGATTCATGTTTTTTTTGATCATTTTCATCCATGATAATTGCTATATAGTAATTTAAATCTAAATTACTAGATATTTATGAAAAAAATTTTAATTGGCACTCACAATAAAGGTAAATTCAAAGAAATTAGCTTTTTGATATCTAAAAAGATAAAGAAAATTTCACCAATTAAACTTAATATTAAAAGCCCAAAAGAAACAGGGAAAAGCTTTACTGCGAATGCAAAATTAAAAGCAAATTATTTTTCTAAATTTACTAATCTACCAGTTATTTCAGATGACTCTGGATTGTGTATTAATATTTTAAAGGGTAAACCTGGAATTTATTCCGCTAGGTGGGCAAAAAAACATGGGAGTTTTTATAAAGCTATGAAATTTATACTAAAACAAATGAAAAAAAAAACAAACAGATCTGCTATTTTTGTTTGCAGTTTATCATTAAAATACCCAAATAAAAAAATTATCACTGTAACTGGAAAAATAAAAGGAAAGATATCAAAATCAATACTCGGAAAAAATGGCTTTGGTTATGACCCTATATTTGTTCCTAATTCCAAATCTATAACATTTGGTCAAATGTCTAAGTCTAAAAAAATTAGAATCGATCATAGATTTATTGCATTTAGAAAATTAAAAAAGATAGTTAAAACTTTATAAATTTATTATTTTCAACCTTATATATATTGAGGTCTTGTATAATTTGTTTGTTATTAAAACTAAAAGTTCCAATTTTTCCTTTGATTTTTCCTTTAAATGAAAAATCGTTTATTGAATCAATTTTCCCATTTTTTCTCCAAACGTAATAAATTAGGCCCAACGCGTCATAAGCTAAAATTGTCATCTCACTAGGAAAATTATTGAAATTTTTATAATAACTATCTTTGTATTTTTTAAATTCTTTATAATTAACAGATGGATAATATAAACTTTTTACTGTATTTTCATAAAAGATACTTTCGTCAAACCATTGATTAACCGTTGTAAATAAAACTTTGTCTTGATCAACATCAGTAAAAACTAAAGAAGTTAAGACACTTTTTAAACTACTTCCAAAGTCAATTATAATTACTGAGTCAAAGTTTACTTCACCCAAAGTGTATTTTTGTTCCAATCTTTCTAACTGACGCTTTGATTGCTCATCATCTTTATCTTCAAACATTTTTTTTCTTAATTCTAAATTCTTTTTTCTTTGGGAATAGTTAGTTAAAGTTTCAATTTCTCCTGTCAAAATTTTAGGATCTGGATTATATTTAAATATCTTGTATCCTTTGAAATCTAACTTATTTAACTTATTTTCAATTAAATCAGTGTAACTGTTTTGTGGTATAAGAATTACAGTTTTATCTTTCTTTTGTTTTTTAATAAAACTAATAAGAGCTTTCATTTGAGACTCAAAACTAATTCCAATACTAATTATATTTTGTTGGAATTCAGGATTAATGTTTGAAGGTGAAATAAAAGTTATGTCATTAAATTTCTTTACTTCATTGAAATCATCATTATTAATAGGCCCAATTACAATATTGATACCTTTTGATTTAATCTCCTTAATTGCATTATTCAACTTTTCTTTATCACCTGTGCCAGAGTCTTGTGGAATTATGGAAACATTTCTATCGTTAATTTCATTTAGAGCTAATTGTAATGAGTATAAAAGAGATATCCCGATTTCTTTATATTCACCACTTAAAGGTGCAAGCAAACCAATTTTCAGCGATTTATCATTTTCAGCATTTAATAAATTAGAATTAAAAAATATAAATAAATAGGATATTATTATTAAAAATTTTTTTTTCATAAAATGAAATTATCTTCTAAAAGCTTATATATTGTTTCAACCCCCATAGGAAATCTAGAAGATATAACTTTAAGGGCTATTGATACATTAAAAAATTCAGACATCATCTTATGTGAGGATACCAGACATTCTATGAGGTTATTGAACCATTTTAAAATTAAAAAAAAAATAATTTCTTATCATAAGTTTAACGAAAAAAAGGAGTTAATTAGAATTATAAAATATTTAAATGACGGCAAAATTTTGTCTTTAATATCAGACGCAGGTACACCTGCATTATCGGATCCAGGCCGTTTGCTAATTCAGACATGCATTGATAAAGGCATTAATATTATACCTGTTCCGGGTGTTTCCTCAATTGTTTCTGCAATGAGTGTTTCAGGGTTTAAAGATCAATTCTTTTTTTATGGTTTTTTACCTAAAACAGAAAATGAAGTAAAAAAAACTTTACTATCACTTTCTGAACTTACTTGTTCGCTAGTTTTTTTTATTCCAGCAAAAAAAATCAACTTTTACTTAAAAAGATTCAAAACTTTTTTTTTAGGTCGAAAAATATTGATTGCCAAAGAAATAACTAAGCTTCATGAAACGTTCTACAGAGAAAATTTAGATCAAATAAAATTGTTCAAAACTCCAATTAAAGGTGAGTTAACAGTTGTAATATCAGAAAAAAATACTAAAGATAAAATCTTCGATAAAGATAAAATTATAAAAAAAGCAAAAGTATATTTGAAAAAGTATACTTTGAAAGATGTTGTTGAATTATTATTTGAATCAGAACAAGTAAATAAAAAAAAGATATACCAAATATGTTTAGATATAAAAAGGAAAGATGAAAAAAATTTTTAGCTTATTATTAATATTATTTATAGTTTCTTGCACCTCGGTAACCAGATTTGGCACTGGTGTTGATATAACATTTGATCCTAGAACTATTGGAATGCAAATTGATGATACAATTATGCAAAAAAATCTCACTGCAAGACTAGCGTTGACCGATAAAAAGTATTTTTTAACAATTCAATCAGAGGTTATCGATGGGCGTATATTTTTATCAGGTAAGGTAGCGGCTCCTGAAGATAAAATAAAGATTACAAAAATTGCATGGGAAACCAAAGGAGTTAGATCAGTAAAAAATGCAATTACTATTAAAGGACAAACTAACTTCAAAGGTACAGCAAAAGATATTCTTATCACAAGCCAATTGAGATCAGCCTTAATATTTAATAAAAAAACAAAATCTAGAAACTATACTTTAGAAACAATAAATAAGAATATCTATATTTTTGGTATTGCAATGGATGAAAATGAGAAAAAAGAAGTTATTAATGAAGCTAACAAAATTTATGATGTAAAAGAAATTTTTCCTTCAATTTATTTAGCGTCAGAGTTAAGTAGGAATAAACTTTAGTTTGAATAGTCAATAACATCTGAGGAATAAGCAGCAACTGAAGCTAAGTTTAGTATGTCAGATGTACTTGATCTTAGTGGTGCTACCTCAATTGGTAAACCTAAGCCAATTAGTAAAGGACCAATTAGTTTTGCCCCTCCATAAACTTTCATTAATTTAGTTGAAATAGCTGCGCTGTGTAGGGCGGGCATAATTAGTATGTTAGCGTTACCTACGATTTTGGAGAAAGGATATGTTTCTTGATAAATTGGGTTCAAAGCCACGTCAGGTTGCATTTCTCCATCAAAATCAAAATCTACTTTTTCTTTTTTTAAAATCTCAATAGCATCCCTAACGTGTTTCGTATTTTTAGATATTGGATTACCGAATGTTGAATGTGAAAGAAATGCAACTTTAGGATCAAATCCAAACAATCTAGAAACACGCACGCATGATTTTGAAACATTAACAAGTCTTTGTGCTGACGGAAAGTCTTGTACATTAGTATCTGCTACTAAAATTGTTTTCCCTTTAGAATTTATCATAGTCATTCCAAAAATTTCTTCTCCAGGTCTAGGTTCAACAACTTTTTTCAATTTCTCAATCGATGCTGCATAATGTCTAATATTGCCAGTAACCATCGCATCAGCATCTTTGCATGCTATCATTGAAGATCCCCAAGCAATACGATCATTTCTTACCAGTCGATCAACGTCTCTTTCTAATTGCCCTTCTCTTTGTAATTTTTTATAAAGGTGTTTGACGTATTTATTTCTTTTTTCCTTATCGGTAGAATTAACTATTTCTATTTGATGATTTTCATCTAAACCAATTTTTTTTAATTGTTCCCTAATTCTTTTTTCAGCACCTATAAGAATAGGTGTACCAAGTTTGTTTTTTCCAAACTCAATTGCGGCTTTAAGCATGTTTTCATCTTCACCCTCAGCAAATATTACTCTTTTCGGATTTTTCCTTACCTTTGAGTTGATTCCTTGCATTAAGGACATAGATGGATCTAAACGATTGGTTAGTTCATCCTTATAGCTATCAAAATCTTTTATTTTTTTTCTTGCTACACCGCTTTTTATAGCTGCCTCAGCTACAGCAGATGGTATAACACTAATTAATCTAGGATCAAATGTTGACGGTATGATATAATTTTTTCCATATTTTGGTCGATCACCACCATATGCTGAAACAACTTCATCTGGCACATCCTCTCTAGCCAAAGAGGCAATTGCTTTCGCAGCTGCAACTTTCATTTTCTCGTTTATTATCTTTGCTCTCACATCCAACGCTCCCCTAAATATATAAGGGAAACCAATTAAATTGTTTACTTGATTTGGGTAATCTGATCTCCCAGTTGCTACAATTGCATCAGATCTAACTTCGTTAATAATTTCAGGTTTAATTTCTGGGTCAGGGTTTGCACATGCAAAAATAATAGGATTTTTTGCCATTGATTTTATCATTTCTTTTGAAACAACATCTTTAGCTGACAATCCTAAAAAGACATCTGCACCTTTCATTGCCTCCTCTAATGTTCTTAACTTAGTATTAGCTGCAAAGGCTGATTTAAATTGATCTATATTTTTTCTTCCTTGATAAATTATTCCTTTGCTATCACACATGATAATATTTTCACTTTTAACACCAGAACTTTTAAACAAGTTTGTACAAGCTTGAGCTGAAGCACCAGCTCCATTGACTACTATTTTTACATTTTCAATTTTTTTATTTGAAATATCTAATGCATTTATCAAAGCCGCTAAAGTGATTATTGCCGTACCATGTTGGTCATCATGAAAAATTGGTATATCTAAAGTTTCTTTGAGCTTTTGTTCTATAACAAAACAATCTGGAGCAGCAATATCTTCAAGATTTATTCCACCAAAGGTTCCACTTATATTTTTAATAGTTTCAACAATTGAATTTACATCGTTACTATTAATTTCAATATCAATAGAGTCAATATCAGCAAATCTTTTAAATAAAACTGACTTTCCTTCCATCACAGGTTTTGAGGCAAGAGATCCAAGATTCCCTAAGCCCAGAATTGCGGATCCATTGCTTATAACTGCAACTAAATTTCCTTTACTAGTATAGTCGTAAGCAAGTTCAGGGTTTTTTGCAATTTCTCTAACCGGGGCTGCAACACCTGGCGAATAGGCTAAAGACAAATCTCTTTTTGTTGTTAAAGGCTTAGACGAAGAAATCTCAATTTTGCCTGACTTTCCTTTTATATGAAAATCTAATGCTTCTTTATCTGAATAATGATCTATTTTAGATTTTTTTGTCATTTATATTATGAGTATGTAATATAACTTTATTTGTGGCTTAATTTAGAAATAATATGAATCTGTTATCTTCAACATATATTTTTAGTTTTTTTACTTTATTAAGTAGAGTTTTAGGCTATCTCAGAGATATACTAATTGCAATATTTTTAGGAGCGTCAATTTTCGCAGATGCATTTTTTGTGGCGTTTAGACTTCCTAATACATTTAGAAGGTTATTTGCTGAAGGCACGTTTAATGCAGCGTTTATCCCAAGTTATACCTCAGCAAAAATGGACGGAAGAGTAAAAGGTAAAAATTTTGCTGATGATGTCTTAAGTTTTTTAATTTTAATTTTGCTATTTATAGTTTTAATAGCTGAAATATTTACACCCTACTTAATATATTTAATTGCACCTGGTTTTTTGGAAAATAACCAAAAATTCAACCTAGCAGTTGAACTTACTAGAATAACGTTTCCGTTTTTATTATTTGTAAGTCTTTCTTCTTTTTTTTCAGGCATATTAAACTCAAACAATAAATTTGGAGCAGCAGCCTCAGCTCCAATTATACTTAATATCATATTGATATTAAGCTTAGTAACCTCATATGCTTACAATTTAAATTATGAAAAACAACTATCCTATGGTGTGACTTTAGCAGGGATTATTCAAATGATTTATTTAATATTTTTTACTACAAAATATTATAAGCCAACTTTTGCCTTTAAAATTAAATTAAGCAAAAAAGTAAAATTATTTTTTAAAAAACTTCTCCCAAGTATTTTATCCTCCGGAGTTACCCAAATAAATATTTTGGTAGGTACAATTATTGCATCTTTTGAAGCTAGTGCAGTTTCGTATTTATACTATGCCGACCGTATATATCAAATTAATCTAGCAATAGCTGGAGTAGCAGTAGGAACTGTTTCATTGCCAGTTTTATCTAAAGCTTTTAAACAAAAGAATATTTTAAAAATTTCTGATATACAAAGTAAATCAGTTGAACTATCTCTTTTATTTTCTATACCAGCAAGCCTAGGTTTGATTTTAGCTTCTCATGAAATTGTGAATGCACTATTCGGATATGGATCTTTTAATACAGAAGATATTAAGATGACAGCTTCAGCGTTAATGTATTTTGGTTACGGAATACCAGCTTTTGCTTTAGTAAAAATTTTTTCTAATTTCTTTTTTGCACGAAATAATACTAAAACGCCATTTTATGTTTCAAGTTTTATCGTTTTTTTAAATATAATTATTAGCATAACTTTTTTTAGTAAACTTGGATTCATTATCATTCCAATAGCTACTTCTTTATCAACATGGGTTGGAGTGTTGATATACATTTTCTTGCTTAATATTAAAAATTATTTACTACTTAAAGCTTATTTACAAAAAAGTATTTTAAAAATAATTTTTTCAACAATTTTAATGTCTTTTCTGCTTGTTTTTGCTTTAAATCATTATTCAATTTATTTAGATTATACATATAAATTGAAGTCTGTTTATTTAATTGCAATTGTTGGTTTTGTTGCCAGTATTTATTTGATATCGTGTTATCTTACTGGGGTTTTAAAAAAAAGTAATTTTAAAGAATATTAAAATGAATAATAAAAAGTTAGTATTTTCAGGTGTACAGCCGACAGGAAATCTACATCTAGGAAACTATCTCGGGGCTTTAAAAAATTTTGTTTTGTTACAGAAAGAGTCGGAATGCATTTATTGCGTTGTAGATCTTCATGCAATAACTATTTTTCAAAAACCTGAAGCACTTAGAAACAATATTTTAGAGACTACTGCGGGTTTTATCGCATCTGGACTAAACCCTGAGAAAAGTATTATTTTTAATCAATCATCTGTATCAGGTCATTCAGAACTTGCGTGGATTTTTAATTGTGTATCTAGACTAGGTTGGTTAAATAGAATGACGCAATTTAAGGATAAAGCTGGTTCTGATAAGGAAAAAGCTAGTGCAGGCCTTTATATTTATCCAAATTTGATGGCAGCAGATATTTTGTTATATAAAGCGACCCATGTTCCTGTTGGCGCAGATCAAAAACAACACTTAGAATTATCACGTGATATTGCACAAAAGTTTAACAAAGATTTCAGTTGTGACGGATTTTTTCCATTACCTGAACCTTTAATTCCAAAAAATGTTTCTAGAGTAATGAGTTTAAGAGATGGCACTAAAAAGATGAGTAAATCTGAGGAGTCGGACTATTCTAGAATTAACTTAAAAGATAGTGCCGAAGAAATTGAAAAAAAGATAAAAAAAGCAAAATCAGACTCAAGTGTTGTACCAGAAAACATCAAGTCTTTAGAGAACAAACCTGAAGCACTCAATTTATTAAACATTTATTCTGAAGTATCGAAAATAAGTTTAGATAAAGTTTTAAAAGAAATGTCTGGAAAAGAATATTCCTATGTAAAAAAAAACCTCACAGATCTTTTAGTAAGTGAAATATGCCCAGTTGGTAAAGAAATAAAAAAATTGATGGGCGATAAGACGCATTTAAAAAATACCCTTAAAAAAGGCTCAGAAAAAGCCAAAATAATGGCTGAGGAAAACTTAAAAAATATACGTGAAAAAATTGGCCTGATATAATATAAAAAATTATGATCCAAATTGAACCGACTCCTAACCCTGATTCATTAAAGTTTTTATCAGATAATATTATATCTTCGATTGGAACTGAGGAATTTCAAAAAAAAGAAATTAATAAGATAACTAATCCATTTATAAAAGAGTTACTAAGCTTCAAAGGTGTAGAATTAGTTTTACTTTCTGAAAATTTTTTGTCAGTTAAAAAAAATAAAGATATAACGTGGAATGAATTAAAACCAATGGTAATTTCACATTTAAATCATTATTTTGAAGGTAATAACAAACCTATATTAACAAAAGAAAAATCTAAAAAACTTGACAATAAAGACGAAAACAACGAAGTTGTGAAAAAAATAGTTGAAGTATTGGATACAAAAATAAGACCAGCTGTAGCTAGGGATGGCGGAGATATTAAATTCAAGTCTTTTGAGGATGGTGTTGTAAAAGTTGAATTGCAAGGAAGTTGTTCTGGATGTCCAAGCTCTTTAATGACTCTTAAACAAGGTGTTCAAAATCTTTTAAAACATTATGTTAAAGAGGTTAACTCGGTTGAGGCGATTTAAATGAAGAAAAATTTAACTTATAGAGATAAATTATTAGAACTAGCACAAATTTATGGTGTTAAAGAAATTCAAGAATACATTAAAAGACGAAAAAACTTAACCACAGGTCAATTAGAATTAATTTTAAGAAAAAATAAAATTATAATTCCAAAAGATTTTAAGACAAATTTTTTTAAAGAAAACTTTTCAAAGCCTTTATCAAAAGTTTCTAAACAAATCGACAATTTTAAGGAGGAGTCTTCAAGAACAGCTAGTAAAGTTTCAAGAAGAATAACATACTTTAAAGAGGACAGTTCAAGATCAGTATCTAGCTTTTTTTATAACTTATGGAGATTAATAGGAAAAGCTGGTATTGGTTTTTTAAATATTATACCTAAATTAGGTCGAACTTATTATAATTTTTTTGTTGAGATATTCACAGACTTATTTCATGGAATTTATAGTCAGCAAATAAGCAAAGGAAAAAAAGTTGGTCAAGTTATAGCAGTTTTTTTTGTAGTTGCTGGTGTAATTACTATTATAATATCTGGCGTTTCCACATACAAAGATTTTAATAATATTGAAAAAAAGCAAATAGTTAAAAAAGAGCTTCCTAAACCTAATAATGAAATAAAAAAACCGAAACTAGAGAAAGAAACTAAAAAACCGAAACCTAAAAAAGAAGTTAAAAAAGAAGTAAAGAAATTAAAACCCAAGGCTAAAAGTAAAGAAAAAGTATCTGAAGTAATCTTGCCTGACTTAAATTTAAAAACCCAAACTGTTCTAAATTTGTTTGAAGATGTAAACTATGACCTTAAAAAAGTCAGAATTAAAAAAAGAGTGAAACCAATATATTTCACACAATTCCCAAAAGATTTAGATGAAATACAAAGCGTTCAATTGAAGAAAGAAACTTTTATCAAAATTGTACTTCCTTTAATTGTGGCAGAGAATGAAAAAATATTAGATGACAGATATAAGCTTAACAAAATTACATCTAGAAAAATTACAACAGACGAAGAAAAACAGTGGTTGAGACAAAAATTTTTAGAGTACAAGGTTAAGAAAGGTAGTGTTGAAGAATTGAAAAATAGAATGGATGTAATTCCTGTTTCTATAGCTTTAGCCCAAGCAGCAAAAGAAAGTGGGTGGGGCACATCTCGATTTGCCTTGGAGGGAAATGCAATATTTGGACAGTGGACTTGGACAGGAAAAGGAATTGAACCTTTATTAAGAGACAAATCCAAAAATCATAAAATACTTAGATTCCCAATTTTGAGAGCATCTGTTAAATCATATAAAAATAATCTAAATACGCATAAAAGCTACAAGGAATTTAGAGCTAAAAGACGAGATATGAGAGATAGAAATAAGAAGATTTCAGGTTTAGAATTGACAAACACACTAGACAATTATGCGCAAACAGGTAATGAATATACAAAAATTTTAAAGCAAATCATCATCCAAAATAAATTAACTGATTTTGAACTAGTCAGATTAGAAAATTCAATTGAAAAAAAAGAATTGAACTTATAAATATTATTTTTCGGCAACAACAAATTGAATTCCAAGCCATCTCCAAAATCCATCATAAACTTTTAAAGAGCAGTTAATTCTACCACGTTCTCCAATAAATTTTTCAGCAATTTTAATTTCTAGAACATTTTTTCCAACAAAGGAAATTTTAGAATTTCTCCATTTGTTACCCTCGTTTGAAAAGCAATTGATATTTTTTAGATTATCGATGTTATCGTTGAAAAATATTTTTACATTAGGAGGATTTTGAGATTGTAATAAATATTTATCTTCAGGAATAATTTTTTGATATTTAAAAGGCAATGTTTTCATCAAAGTTTTGAATCTTTTTATTTCACCGTACTTTTCATTAATTGGAAATCTTGGAAGTTCCCATAAATCTTTTGTTTCATCAATTACACCTGAATGTTGACCAAAAGCATAATTAAAACCAAGTTCCTTTATTATTTTTTTAAACTCTTCACTATATTCACCAAACGGATATGAAAAGAATTTTGATTGTTTTCCCAACTTGTTATTAAAAATTTCAATTGATTTTAAAATATCGTCTTTTATTACTTCTGGGCTTTCATCTACTAAGTACTCGTGTGAATGGCTATGGTTCCCAATCTCTACGTTCTCTGTTTCATGAAGTTCAATTATTTGCTTCCAATCCATATAATTAAAAGATCCAACTTCTCTGGTATTAACAAAGAGAATAAATGGTATTTTTTTTTCTTTTAAAATTGGCCAGGCATTTTGATAAAATGACGATAAACCGTCATCAATAGTAAGTAAAATTTTTCTTTCATTTTTTTCTTTATACAAACTTTCTTCGAAATCATCAGGATTGATAAATTTTATTCCTTCTCTTTCAATTATTTCTAATTGTTCTTTAAATACTTCTAATTTAATATTTGTGGATGGGTATTTGCTTTCATTAAATCTGTGATACATTATTGATATTAAGCCATAATCATCAATTGTTTTCGCAACTAAATTTGAATAGTAATTGTTATGAGGAAATAAAAAAAATACAGTTATAAAAATGATTAGAGATTTTTTAATAATAAATTGCACTGGCAAAGACGACAAAGTTGGTTTAAAAATGAATAATAATTTTTTTGTTCATACTTTTCAAAATAGAATAAATAAAAATGACATTTTAGTGTCAACCATATTAGATTTAACAACTAAGCACAAAGCAAAAATCGATGAAGATTTTTCTATACTTGTAAATAAAGGCCCAGGTAGTTTTTCAACACTAAGGATAGCTATATCTGTTGCAAAAGGAATTAAAATATCAAATAAAATAAAACTATTTGGATTTAAAAATTCAGATTTACCTCAATTTAACCTTGAAAATATTGA
>CETK01019574.1_pt1 | contig 22184 bp, 16 predicted proteins | sample 361431 | NCBI WGS metagenome assembly CETK01 (sample SAMEA2622452, study PRJEB7988) | marine metagenome | biome: marine biome (ENVO:00000447); feature: surface water layer (ENVO:00002042); material: "saline water (ENVO:00002010), including plankton (ENVO:xxxxxxxx)" | depth 5 m | reverse complement strand
CCAGTTATTTTTAATTGAATAAGTTGTTTTTCAATTTCTAAAAATTGATTTTCAAGCCTATCCACCATTTGTACAAATTCCTTTTTGGAACTAGAGTTATTTAACATAGCTTTTAAATCAAGTAACTGTCTCCTAATAACCTCGATTGAGTTGATATGAGAGATTGTAGTGTTCAAATCTGCATAGATTTTGGTGACTAGCTCATTTTGAAGATCGATATCATCTAATGTTCCTTCTGAGTTAGGGTCTTTCATAACTTTTAAAGTTTTGGTCATTGAATTTTCACCTGATTTTAAAGTTATATTGTATGTTCCAGGTGGAGACATTATAGAAAAACTATAAAGACTTTGGTCTGCTCTTTCTTTATTTTTATCAAGAGTAAACCAATCGGCGTATAATGGTTTTGTTCTAAAGACAATATTGCTCGTTTCCTCATTAGAAAAGTCCCACCAAAGTCTATTAATTCCTTTTTTTGCTTTTTCTTTTATGGTTTTAACAGGTTCATTTTTATGATTTGTAATTATAATCTCTATGTCTTTTTCTCCGTTAGACCAATAGTTAATCGACGCCCCTTTGGGTGGGTCTTGCCCCGTTGAAGCCTCTTTAAGCATTTGAAGACTATTTGTAACATTGTGAAATCTATATGCGGGTTTGATATCAAAAAGATGGGCTTCTTTTTTTGTTATATTTTGATCTAGTTGTTGAAGTGGAGACAGGTCATCTAAGATCCAAATTCCTCTTCCGTATGTTCCAACAACAAGGTCATTGAAGTGCTCTTGAACGTCAATCCAATACATAGGGCTTGGAGGCAAGTTTGACATTAAACTTTGCCAATTCTCGCCATCGTCATTTGAAAAGTATAATGCATTTTCAGTACCTAGGTAAAGTAAACCTTCTTTGACAGGATCTTCTTTGATATTTCTAGTGTAACTTAAATTACCAGGCTTAATACCAATAGTTATTTTCTCCCACGATTTACCGTAATTCTCTGTTTTGTAAACATAGGGTTTAAAATCTCCAACCTGATGAAACTCCATTGTTAAATAGGCTTTTGCAGGATTCCATTTAGATGCCTCAATATTTCTTACAACACCAAGCTTTGGAAGTTTAGGAATATTTTTCGTGACATTTTTCCAAGTTTTCCCATTGTCTTGACTTACATGTACTAAACCGTCATTAGTTCCCGCCCAAAAGACTCCTTGTTTTACAGGTGATTCTTCAAAAGCGTATATCACATTCGCATATTCTACCGCAATATTATCTCCTGTTAATCCGCCTGAGAACCCCTGCATTTTTTTATCATTCATTGTTAAGTCAGGACTAATTATTTCCCACGATTGACCGTCATTTGTTGTCTTATGTACATGTTGGCTTGTAACAAAAACAGTTTTGTTATCATGAGGGGAAATTAAAAGTGGGAATGTCCATTGAAATCTATATTTAAGGAGTGATGCATAACTTCCAGCAGCATACTCTGGCCAAACTTCAAGCTGCCTATATTGTTTTGTTTTTTCATTGTATCTAGTCACTATACCTCCAAGGGAACCTGAACCAGATGCACTTGACCAGACAATGTCAGGATTTTTAGGATCAGGAGTTGCAAAACCACTTTCTCCTCCACCAACTTCTCTCCATAAACCTGATTGTATCATTCCTGAGTGCCACCAATTTTCCATATTTGATCTACTAGGTCCTTTCATAGAAGGTCCATCTTGTCTGTTAGTTAGTAAGTTATAGGGAATGCTATTATCTGTTGTAACATGGTATAATTGAGCTACGGGGAGAAAAGTTTTCAACCAGGATTTTCCTCTGTTTTGCGAGATTGATATTCCACCGTCACCTGCTACAGCCATTCGGTTTCCATCAAATGGATCGATCCACATTTCGTGATGATCCCAATTTGGAGATGCCAATTGAGGTCCATTTTTGTCTACATATTCTTCTTCTTCATTCCCATCACCTTTTAATGCTTTTGTAACTGAAACCCCCCCATCAATACTTGAGAAAAAGTCACTTGTCATAAAGTATATCTCATTTGGATTATCTGTAGAGGCTGCGGTTCTTGTGTAGTATGCCTGTCTTCCCCCTAAGTTTCTGTTTGAGTTGACAAGTTTAAATGTTTTACCATTATCATCTGATCTCCATAGTTCTCCCGATTCGGTTTCCTTTCCATTATAAGGCACACCGTCTCCTGTTTCAATCAGTGCATAGAGCCTATCAGGATCTGCAGGAGTCATTGCGAGAGCAATTTTACCAACATCTTTCTTGGGTAATCCGTTTCCTTTTAGTTTAGTCCAATTAACACCCCCATCTACAGATTTAAATATTCCACTTCCTGGACCTCCACTAATTCTTCTCCATGTTTTTAAATCCAGTTGCCATGCTCCGGCAAATAATATTCTAGAATTATCAGGATCCATAACCATATCGGAGATACCAGTATTACTGTCAATAAAAAGAACATGTTTCCATGATTCCCCACCATTTTCACTCATAAAAACACCTCTTTCTTTTTGAGGTGAGTAAGCATGTCCTAAAGATCCAACATAAATTAAATCTCTATTTTTTGGATGAACAATGATTCTGCTAATTCTCCCTGTCTTTTCAAGGCCCAAGTGTTTCCAAGTTTCACCTCCATCCTCAGATTTATAAACTCCATTACCAATAGATACATTAGATCTAATTGAACTTTCACCAGTACCCACATAAATAGTCATTGGGTCAGAAGGAGCAACTGAGATCGCACCGATAGAATGCACCTCCTGATTATCAAAAATAGGACTCCAATTTAGCCCTCCATCAATTGTTTTCCAAACTCCTCCAGAGGCTGCCCCAACATAATATGTCATTGGATCATTTGGAATTCCAGCTACTGTTGTAACACGATTTCCAATTGGACCTACGTGCCTGAATTCCATTTCCATGATTAAATTATTGCTTAATGTTTGTGCATATGACAGATTCGAGCATAATAAAAAAATAATTAAGGTCAATAAATTACAAAGTGTTTTCATTATTAAGTATTTGTTGATTATAGTACAACTTCGTTTGTAGTAATTATTATAGTTAAAATAATAAATTTCAAATTAATATTCAGCAAACTGATTATTTTTAGGGATATATAAAATTAGATTTATATTAAATTTGATCTTATGATTACAGGAAAAAAAATTCTTCTTATTCTATTTTTTCTGCCAATTTGTTTTTTTGGGCAAGTTAAAATTACCTATCCACAGCTCATAGATAGAATGATTGATCTAGAGCAACTTGCTATTTCACCAACTGAAGGAGAATATTCAGGTAATTTTTCTAGCTACGATAGGAACTCAAAATACGACTCTATATCAAAGACATATAAAAATTGGGATGCAAATGCAGACGGAACAGGCTTTGTTAGAAAAGAGAATGATAATATAGTTGTATTTGAAAAAGATGGGCCAGGTGTAATATGGAGATTTTGGAGTGCTTTAGCTTTATCAGGGAAAATAAAAATCTATGTTGATCATGGGGCTCAGCCAATAATTGATCAACCATTTTCAGATTTTTTTGAACTATTAGATGAAAAAGGAGTAGAATTACCCGTAAGTCTTCCTGGTCTTCCATCTGTTAATCTACCTGAACTAATGAGTACATTGTCAAGAGGGCGTAATCGTTTTATACCTATTCCATTCAAAAAGCATTGTAAGATAGTACTTGAAAAAGGCTGGGGAATGTATTATCATATAACTTACTCTAAATTTCCAAAAGAAAAATTTGAATTACCAAATTTTAAAGGCTCATTTTCTAAGGAAGATTTAATTGCACTTGCAGAAACAGATCGAAAATTATACAACAGAGGTTTCACAAGAAAAAAATACGAAAATGAAAAAATTTTAAATTTTGATATAAAAAATTTGTCAAACTCCAATAATTGGGAGACTAATCTTGAAGGTTCTGGTGCAATTAACCATTTCAATATAGGTTTTGACAAAAATGAATATCCTTCAGCTCAGAGCAGGAAAAAGATGCTGGAAGATTTATGGATTCAGATTAAATGGGACGATGATAATGCCTACTCTGTTTCTGTTCCATTTGGTATGTTTTTTGGAACTTTCCCTGACTTTTATCCAAATAGAACCTTGCCAGTCGGTGCATTATCTGAAAAATTTTATTCAAACTGGTATATGCCCTTTTCAAATGGAGCCAATTTTAAAATTTTAAATAAAGGTGAGAACAAACATGACGTTAAAATCTCAATAGCTGTTATTCCACTAAAAGAAACAAAAAATTTGTTGAGGTTTCATGCGAAATTGCATAAAGGTAAATTCAAAGAAAAAATTAATGATAATGGAAGGGATATAGATTGGCCAATACTAATAACTAATGGCAAAGGCCGATATTGTGGCATGACACTTCACATTCAAAATGAATGGGAGGAACCAAAAAACGAGGCTGTAAATTGGTGGTATGGTAAATTTAATACAAGAAATATTTGGTGGTGGTGGGGAGAAGGAGATGAAAAATTTTATGTAGACGGAGAAAAGTTTCCATCTACATATGGAACTGGTTCTGAGGATTATATTGGCTATGCATGGTCAGCAGAGCCAGCATTTGCATTATTTGACCACGGATTTGCTAGTCAGCCCTTCACAGCTATTGATGGTAATGGGCACACAATAGTAAGTCGCTTTCATATAGGGGATAACATACCATTCCAAAAATCATTTACTGGAGTTATTGAAAAATATAAAGCAGATAAGTGGGGTGATAAAGAACAAAACTGTTCTTATTGCCCCAATATTTGTTTGTATCAAGCTGTTGCTTTCTGGTATTTAATGCCAGGTCAAACAGATAAATATTGACCTTTTTATTTATAATAACTACAATTTGAATTAATTATCGGTACCATAAACCAAATGATTAAAATCAACCCATTACTTAGTTTAATATCTTTTTTTTTATTTTCCACTGCATTCTCACAAGAAATAACCGGTAATATTTATTATGATAAATCACCACTACCAGATGTGAATATCAAAATTGAAGGTACTCAAATAGGCACAAAAAGTAACAAAAATGGAGAATTCAAAATTTCAGTCAGAAAAGGAGATATCTTAATTTTTACCTATGTAGGAATGAAAACAGAGAGATTAAAAATTAAAGATTTTAATGATTTAAAAATTAGTATGCAAGTCAGTGTGAGTGAGCTTGAAGGGATTGAATTAAAAGGAGTAAATAAACAAATGATTGAATCCAGAAAAATTATAACTAGGTTTGGCGAGATTGATATGGACAAAGTGGGGTATACATCATATGGATATACAGGAGAAGAAATTCAAAGTTTTTCATCTCTTGGAATTGCAGAAGCTTTAGTAGGTAGGGTCCCTAACTTACAATTAACAAATCAAGGTGTTATTTTAAGATCAAGGGATTTTAGGAAACAAAATTATGCCCTGTGGGATGTGGACGGAGTTTTGTATGATCGTTTTCCTCCTTATTTTGATCCCGCAACTGTAAAAAGTGTTTTTGTTATACCCTCCACAATTTCAAATCTTCGGTATGGTTCAAGGGCAGCAGGTGGTGTAATTATAGTAAATACATATAAATATTATAAAAATAATATTTCATTGAAACAGCTTGAATACTTTATTCAAAGTGATGAAAATGATTTACCTCAAAATGAAGCAGGATTGGCTAAAATCATCAAACAGTACTCATCAGATATTGAGGAGCTAAGGGTAATATCATTTAAGTATTGCCAACAAAATAATAAACTTTTTAACTTAAGATTGAATAGATATATTTTATCTAAAAAACCATATGATATTAAATCATATAGAAACTTAGCTGAGACCTTAATTACTCAAAAAAAATATATAAATGCGTGGAACAACCTTTCGAAGTATTTAAAATTGAAAGAAAATAAAATTAACAGTGTGGAATCGCAAATAATTTTAAACGATATGGAGCGTCTTTTTCACAGTTATGGAATAAGAAAAATTAATGAAAATTTTAAAACATCAAAAAACCCTTTAGAGAATTTTAAGAACCAAGTTAGAATAATATTGGAATGGAATGTTCCAAGTGAAAGTTTGGAATTAGAAATAGTTAATCCAAAAAAACAAAGTATAAAATTTCCATTGGGAAATGATTCAAATAAAAATTCATCAATCACTGAGTTATTTATTAATGGTAATTTATTTGGAGAGTGGAAATTCAATTTATCAACTAGTAAAAAAATTATTTTTAAAGGTAATTTGAAAGTAACTGTATATAAAGATTGGTTGTCTACAAAAAAAGAGAAACCTGAAAAAAAATTATTTTTATTTAATGAAACTAAAAAAGGAAACTATAAATTATTTAATATAAATCTATAGTGGCTTTATCTACTTTTTTAAATTATTTTCATAAAACTCTTTGAGATATTTAACCTAGTAAAATTTCACTTTATTTTATATTTGTGAAACTAAACTAAAGCTAGCTAATTATGAATTTAAAGAGTGTATTTCCATTTTTATTTCTATTCGCGTTAATATCTTGTAGTGAAAGCTCAGATGAAGAATCCTCAAACACTACAGATTCAGTGACGTACTCAGTTGAAATCTCAGCAGCTAGTGGAGGCACAGTAGATAATTCGGGGGGCTCGTTTGATTCGGGCTCAAAGCTAACAGTCACAGCAATACCAAACTCGGGGTATGCCTTTATCAATTGGTCAGACGATACAACTGATAACCCTAAAGAGTTGAATATTAATTCAAATCTTACCCTAACAGCTAACTTTGAAGAAGCATTTACAGTTTCAACTGAGTTTGCCGAATTATACAATTCAATAGATGGACTATCTACTGTTGGAGATAACCAAATTCTAAAATCAGGATTAGAGTCAGTAAGAGAGCTAGATTTATCAGATCCCACAGGTGGAAGTACTATAGGCTTTTTAGATGATTTGTCAGGAATTGAAAACTTTACTAATCTTAGAAGGCTTACGATTGATAGGCAATCCCTTAGAAACATAGATCTGTCTAAGAACACCAAACTCGAATACATCCATATATGGAATAACAAACTAATTTCAATTAATTTAGATGGGCTAGAAAACCTTGAAACATTAGAATTAAACGGCAATAAACTTGAATCAATAGATTTGTCCGATAGTCCATACATAACGCATTTAAGACTTGCTCAAAACTTTTTTTCATCATATGATCTCTCATCAACACCTAGAGTTGACTATTTGGTTTTAAAAAGCAACCCTTTAACTCAAATTTCAAGTTTAAATGACTTAACGCTTTTGAAAAATTTGTTTATTGGAAATACTAATTTATCGAGCCTTGATGTTTCCCAACTACCCTCTCTTGAATTTGTTGAGGTACCCAATACAAATCTCCTTAATTGTATTCAAGTTTCGCAAAATCAGCTCGATAATCTTGTTTCAACTTGGAGATATGACGAAGGGCAAGGATTTTCAACAAGTTGTGACTAGATATTAAAAGATAATTATTCTGCTGGAATAGCCCTTTCAACTGGCCGAATGTCTTTGTATCCATTTTCCATTTTATTCATTTTCTATGTCAAGTTAGATTATTTCGGGGTTGATTTAAAGTCTATTTAGCATTAGTAATCTAAAATCTAAAACCTCTTTTCCAGTTTTCTTTAATGCTTTTATCTTAAGAGTTCCTTTTCCTTTTTTCAAATTAAAAGTACCCACATTCAAAGGAATAAAATCTTTTACATAGGATTCAATTCTTTCTACCCTATCATTCTCCGTTCCATACTCTTTGGGATCATAATATTTGGTTATTTTCTTTGAAACCTTTGAATCCTCAAAACTTATTTCTATCTCTGAACCAATGGCATCTTTTGCACATGTATAGTAAAGTATAACCTCAAATTTACCTGATTCAGCTACTTCAGCTTCCCACTTTATGCTATCTTCAGTATTTACCCAATTTGTCATATAACTACAGTTAGGATAATAATTCGATCTTTTAATTGAACCACTAGCAGTAGCATCTCTAGCAGGTATTTGAGTATATTTTAAACTGGGATGTCCAATTATAAATGCTCTTTTCTTATTATTTTTCAAATCAATTAATACTTCTTTTTCCCATTTTGATTTAGCATTTTGCATTGCCTCAAATATTTCAATATAAATTGAAGAAACATTTTTCAACTGGCTTGGATCATTATACATATCATAAAGATTGTTTTGATTATCAAGTCTAAAATTTTGACTTCTAACACTTAGTCTCCCCCTCCAATAATTATAAATATATCTATCAGGCCAAATGGTATTATTTTTAAAAATCAATTCTTTTAAGTCCTTTCCATCAAACTCTTTTTTAGGTTTTACATTTATACCTGACAATGAGATCAACGTTGGTAATAAATCAATACCTGATGCTATTTCTTTTACTTTTTTGCCTTTCGGAATTTTATCTTTCCAACTAATTATCATTGGTGATCTAACACCACCTTCATCAGTGGAGCCCTTGATTCCCTTCATACTATCATTCCATCTATTACCATTAGGTCCATTATCTGATAAATAAATGATAATTGTATTTTGATCTATATTTAAAGACTCCAAAGTATTAACTAATCTTCCAACGTTCCAATCTATATTTTCACACATTGCTAGTGCAGCTTTTGTATGATTATCACCTTTATTATTTATTCCGGATTCTTTATCATTTGAAGGTATCTCCACTGTTCCATTTTGTTTTAGGATTTTATTTTTGAATTTATCCCAATACTTTTCTGGTACTTGCATAGGACTATGAGGAGTATTGTAAGGCAAAAAAAGGAAAAATGGGTTGTTGGCATTTTTTTTAATGAATTCTATACCTTGATCGGTTAAATCATCAGTGATAAAACCTTTCCCTTTGACTATTTTACCATTTTTTTCTAAGACTGGATTAAAATAATTTCCCCAATGGCCAGAACAAAATCCATAAAATTCATCAAAACCTCTTGTATTTGGGTGATAAGGAGCTTGCATTCCATTGTGCCATTTTCCAAATGCAGCAGTTTTGTAACCAGAAGCTTTGAAAATATCAGCAATTGTTTCTTCATCCAAGTCCATTCTTTCACCCCCACGAGAAACGTCATACACTCCAGTTCTAACATGGTGTCTTCCTGTTAAAATCTCAGCTCTCGTAGGGGAACATACAGGACTTACAAAAAAGCGATCAAACTTTACTCCACTACTGGCAATTTTATCAATATTTGGGGTATGTAAATCTTTGTTACCATTTGAACTTAAATCACCCCAACCTTGGTCATCAGTAAGAATTAAAATAATGTTTGGATAAGAATTGGAATTGCTATTAGATTCACAAAAAAGAACAGATAATAGAGAAAAAAAAATTAGTAGAAGCCTTAACATGCTTAAATATATTAAAACAATGGTTTTAGATTAAATTAGGGAAATAAATTATTTATTAATCCCCAAGTTTTTTAGAATTTAAATTGCTTTTTTTAAACTATAATCCAAAAGAACTGATCAAGTTGATTCTCTCATCAATAGTTTTTTGCATAATTGAATCCCATTCTGTGTAAAATTCCTCAAGTGTTTTATTAAATGTTAATTCAAAAGCATCTTTAAAACCTAGTTGATACAAATTTGGATAAAAAACCTCATTTAAAGCATTTGGATTTGAAATAGTAGATAATAGATAAGCAACTGCAGGTTCACCCCAATAAAATTTAAGATTAAAACAGTTTTCCGGAGAAATTTCCTTGAGCGTAATTTCACTACAACTGCTCTGTTCAATAAGTGACTCTCCAAATAAAAATTGTTGTTTTAACCAGTCTTTAATCGGACTAAGATTATTATTTGATTCTCTTTTTCTAACAGCATAATCTGCCATAAAAGTGGAAGCTCCACTATAAAACCAATGTGGTCCCCTTCTAGTATCGTCTCCAAACTCATAAGTATCACCCAATTCCTCGTCAATAAATGCACTTTCCTGAAGTGCATGATAGTATTCGTAATAAACATTGACCATTTCCTTATAATAATTTTCTGTACTTAGAAAACCAATAGGATTTGAAAAAATAAATAACTTCATTCCCCAATCCCTTCTACCATTTAGACCTTTCCCAAATCCAGTAGCCCAATTATTTTCAATAGTTTCAATAGATTTAGACATGTAGTAATTAAAATACCCTCCATCACTAATTAATCTTTGGTCGGTAGAGACCAAAGTTGTTGGTAAATAGTTCTCTCCTTCAAGTGGATAAAGCATGAATTCATAACAACTTAGGGAATTAAATTGAGGGAAAAACTCTTGAAACCTTCTTACTCTAATATCACAGAAACTTTTTGCTTTCATTTGAACTCCCTCATAATCTTGGCCTATAACCCATAGTTCAATTGGACCCCAGTTTCCAAATTCGTCCATAGCTCCAAGCATAGAACTAATAGTAGCTTCTTGAACGGCTTCATCAATATCATAAGTAAAATAGAAGTTCGGTTCAGAATCATTCTTCACACCCCATAAATTTTCATTCATTTCTGGATCTAATGGCCAATAATCGTCTTCATCACAAAAATCATCATTATCCTTATCCGAACATTGCGGAGTCAAATTGACAGCGGTTTCTGTTCTTGTGTTAGATATCAATTCATCGGAAAATTCAGTTTCGTACTTTTCTGAACAACTGAAATAGACTATTAAAGCTAGAAATAAATAAGTTTTCTTCATAGAAGTAGGTTTATGGTTATTTAACTACAAGATACAAAGATGTCAATTAACTAATAATAGATTCCTAAATCAATTTTGTACTTTAGAAATGTTTAAAAAATAAAAATGAAAACTATTTTAAAATCTCTAATTTTTACAATATCCATAATCCATTTTACAAATGCTCAAGATAGAGTAACGGGAAAATCTTATGCTACGCGTTCAGTAGTTTATGCTCAGAATGGTATGGTTGCCACAAGTCATCCATTAGCAACTCAAATTGGACTTGATATTTTAAAAAATGGAGGAAATGCTATAGACGCAGCCATTGCAGCAAATGCAACTTTGGGACTTATGGAGCCCACAGGGTGTGGTATAGGGGGTGATTTATTTGCTATAGTATGGGACGGTAAAACAAAAAAATTATATGGCTTGAATGCTAGTGGACGTTCACCAAAAAATTTATCAATCAATTATTTTGAAAAAATGGGAATGACTAAAGTTCCATCACACGGACCTCTTCCAGTAAGTGTACCTGGTGCTGTGGATGGGTGGTTTGAGCTTCATGAGAAATTTGGTTCAAAAACTATGACGGAAATACTCGCTCCGGCAATTGGTTATGCTAAAAATGGGTTTCCATTAACAGAACTCATTGCATGGTATATGAGCAGATCAGTTCCTTTTTTTGAATCAAAAGGATTTCCTAATATCGATGATACGTATAAATTTCAAAATGGAGGGAAATTACCTAAGGAAGGGGAAATATATAAAAACAACTATTTAGCCAATACTTACAGAAAAATTGCTGCGAAGGGTAGAGATGTTTTTTACAAAGGTGAGATTGCAAAGACTATTGTTAAATTCATCAAAGAGCAAGGAGGTTTTCTTTCCGCAAAAGATCTTGCTTCTCATAAGTCCGAATGGGTAGAACCAGTTTCCATAAACTATAGGGGTTATGACGTTTGGGAGTTACCACCAAATGGGCAAGGAATAGCTGCCCTGCAAATACTCAAAATATTAGAAGGTTATGATTTTTCTAACATAGAATTTGGAAGTGCAGAACATTTACATTTATTCACTGAAGCAAAAAAATTAGCATTTGAAGATAGGGCTAAATACTATGCAGATATGGATTTTGTCAAAGTACCAGTAGAGAAATTGCTCTCAGAGGAGTATGCTCATGAAAGAAGAAAGCTCATCGGCAAACGTGCAGGAAAATATAACGCTGGAGAGATATCTGCTGGGGAAACAATCTACATGACAGTTGCAGATAATCAAGGCACAATGGTTTCGCTTATCCAAAGTAATTATCGTGGTATGGGATCAGGAATGGCTCCCCCAAAATTGGGTTTTATTTTGCAAGACCGTGGTGAATTATTTAGCCTAACAAGGGGACAAGCTAACAGTTTTGAACCCGGTAAAAGACCGTTTCACACAATTATACCGGCTTTTGTTACAAAAGATGGAAAGCCATTTTTAAGCTTTGGAGTAATGGGAGGAGATTTTCAGCCGATGGGGCATACTCAGATTATTATGAATTTGATAGATTTCAAAATGAATCTTCAAGAGGCTGGAGATGCTCCTCGATGGGATCATACCGGTGGATCAACTCCAACTGGAAAAACAACATTAAATACAGGCACAATTAGGGTAGAGTCAGGGATCCCATATAAAACTGTGAGAGGATTAATGAATAGAGGTCACAAAGTAGGATTTGCAAGAGGTGTCTATGGAGGCTACCAGGCGATTTTATGGGATGATGTCAGCAAAGTTTATCATGGAGCTTCTGAAAGTAGAAAAGACGGTCAAGCAGCTGGATATTAAACCATAAAAATTAGAAAAAGGAAATTAATTCATTTTGCCTTTTTCAAAATAATAATATCCATATTACTTATTTTGAAAAAAATTTCTTAAGTAATCTAATTGAGAAGGGTTTATTGAATGCTCAGCATTGCCTTTTATGTGAACAACATCACCAGATAGGTATGAATATTCAAAAATAACAGGACTCCCTAAAGCTAAACCTTCAGGTGGCAATTTGTCACCATTAAATCCCTGATTTTTTGCAATGTAAAAGATTGCATCTTCCGCATTTAAAAAATTCAGTCCAACTTTTGAGTTACCTCCTGAATAAGGGATTGTTGGATCATTAATATTACTTATACTTAAATATTTTCTAGAACTAATCGGATTAGTAATTTCTTCATAGCCGCAAAAAGCTGACATAGCATTTGTGACAGCTGTATTTTTATAAAAATTGTTATCATGATATTGAGGAACATTTAGATGAGATACCACTGCACAAATTATATCAATATTTGGATTTTCATTTTGAATAAAAATATTGTTAGCTAGACCGGCACCATTTGAGCTTCCAAGGATTCTTATTTTATTCAAATTAATATTTGAGTAATTAGCAAGAGTATTAACTAGTTCATCTACCATTTCAATGTCTGGAGCATCACTTCTTTCGTCACAAATATTCCAGCTATTTAAATAACCAGTTGGAGCTATCAAAATGTGATCATCTAAAACAGAAGAAAATCGATTGATCATCTCTTTACCGTTATTACCATTTTCGTGAAGCAACACGCATACAGGAAATCCGTCAGCTGGTTGAATATTATCAGGGACTTTTATATTTATTTCATATGTATAGCCATTTGGTTGCTGTTCCCAAGATTTTTTAATTATTATTTCTGATGAAGATGTTAATTTAAAGTCTGACTTGTTAATTTGATTTGACTCAAGGCTGATTTTATTATGACAAGAAAAAAGTACTAATAGGATAAAGCCTAAGATTTTTATAAACAATCTAACTAGTCCAATAGACATGGAGATGGCCATACGAGGGTAGGTTTTTTTGGTTTACTCAAATAAAATAAAAGTCATTCGAAAGCAAACAAAGGTCTTTTATAATTTTTGATAAAAAAAATTACTGTAAATCTATCAACATTAGTCTGATACCAAAGTGTTTACTCAATTATTATTGTACCTACCATTCCGCCATGAAGTGAACATATGTAATAAAAAGTTCCTGTTTCTGAAGGCTGCCATGTAATTTTTCCACTTTCAGCACCATTATTACTAACACCGCTAATTGTGTCAGATGTTCCAGTTCTTGAGGCAGTTTTTAGATAAAATGGATGGCCAGTGGCGGAAACATCAAAGTTTATCGTATCACCAACTTTAAATGTCAAATCAGGATCATTACCCGATACATCTCCGTTTCTATCTGTTCCTGTTAATGTATAATTTGCACTACTTGAAGCAGTAACATTGATATCAAATGAAGGTGAATCTGATTCAGAATAGTCCGATGAGGAATAATCTGAATTGGAAACGCTAGATGATGTTTCATCAATCTCTTCGTTATCGCTGTATGTTGAGCAGCCTACTAATAAGATTAATAACACAATGGAGTTTAAAACTTTAATCATTTCAATTTTTGCGCAAATATAAATAAAGCGACCAAACTAAAACAAAAATATTTTAAATTAAAAATCCCCTTCTACTAGAAATGAGCTGAATAGTTCCTAATTGTTTAGAGCAATCTCATTGTTAATAAAAGTTGGATCAAACATGAAATATGCTTGATTTGATTTCATCCCATCCCATTTAAATGCTAAATGAACTGGAATTGTTGTAGTTTTTTTTGATTTTTTTCCCTCGCCAGTCCACCATGCCCAAACGTGTGTCCATATTTGTCCATTTTCATATTTCGATGTGATATTAGCACCAATTTCAAATGTTATGTTTTTAAATATTTTGTGATGTAATTTTTCAAAATCAGCAAGCTCTGCTGGTGAAATCACATTTACACCATTTACATTAATTTTAGATTCAGCCAAAAAGATATTTTTTAACTGAGATTGGTCATTTTTAGGATATAAGTCCATATGTCTTTGGATCATCATAGTCCTTTGGTCATCATTTGATGTCTTTCCTTTCCATTGAGCTGAGGATAAAACAGGAAATAACAATAAAAACACTAGTATTTTTTTCATTTTAATTGATTTTTAATTAATTAATTTCAATATAAAAAACTCTGCAGTATTTTGAACTTTATTTTTTTAATTCTTCTTATTTAATATCACAAATGAAACAGTTAAATATTTATTAGATTTAGTTAAATGATTTTTTTACATAAGCTTTTACCTCTCTTTGTAATGCCAACATTGGTATTTATAGCACTAATATTCATATGTACATATAAGGGGTATAAAAAATTAGTTTACCTTTTTTCAATTTTATTTTACATAGTGTCAACTCCTATATTTTCAAATTTTATAATGAAAATGGTGGAAGGGGAATATAAATATGAAAAATTGGAAAATTTAGAAAAAGTAGATGCTATTGTGATTCTTGGAGGAATGTTACAAATATATGAATTCGAAAATAATTATACTGTAGAATGGGAGGATCCGGATAGATTTTTTAAAGGAATTAAATTATATGATTCTTTAAAATCAGATAAAATTATTTTCACAGGAGGGAAATCTCCTTTCAATTTAACTCAAGTTTCTGAAGGCTCTGTTTTAAAAAATTATGCTGTAAAATATGGAGTTTTAGAAGAAGACATAATAGTAACAAAAGAGGTTTTAAATACTTATGATGAATCTCTAGCTGTATCTGAAATACTTGGTGAAAATAAAACAGTTATCCTAGTTACATCTGCTTTTCATATGAAAAGGGCTAAGCTTTTATTTGAACAACAGGGGATTAAAATAATACCATATAAAGTAGATTTTAGAAGCTCTATTAACTCAAGGTTATATTTTATAGATTTCATCCCGAATTCTTTAGCCCTAAAAAAAACCGAGATCTCTCTGAGGGAGCTTTTGGGTAGGCTATACTATAGTTTTCGATGGTAATTTTTAAAGGAATTATTCATAATGTGCCCAAACACTTGATTTTCCATCGGAATCAATTGCTAGGACATCAAAATTTGCTTTTTCATCACTAACCTCCATTCCAGGAACATTTATTCCTGCAGGCATTCCAGGTACGGTTAGTCCGATTATGTTGTTGGGATTTTCCTTAATTAGCCTTTTAACATCATCTGCTGGAACGTGACCTTCTATGAAATAACCACTTATCATCGCTGTATGGCATGAAGCTAAATCAATGGGCAAACCAGCATTAATTTTTATATCATACATATTTGAGTCCATGTTTTTTTCTAAAGGAAAATCATTTTTTTCCATATGTATAACCCAGTCATGGCAACACCCACAATCAGGAGACAAATAAACAATATTTTTATTTTCAGTTTTTTCTTTGCAAGAAAAAAGAAGAGAAATTATTACTATAAGACTATATCTTTTCATATTTCAAAATTACAAAAAACAAAATTGATTAGAAGTTGAAAATTGCATATTAGTTGTTTATGAAAGTCAGAATCTCCTTAACGACTTTTTCATCTCTCAAAATTCTTCTATGGCCTAGATTTTTTGTGAAAAATGTTTTAGCGTTTTTTATACTTTTCGAAATAAGCTTGGAATCTTCAAAGGGTATTTCCTTGTCATCCTCATCATGAATAATTAGAGTTTCACATTTTAGGTTTTTCCCAAATTTTTCAGCTGAAAGATTCTCATCGATTTTAATCCCAGTTTTTTGGCTGTAAAATTCAATCATTAAATCACCAACTTTCTTACTAACTCGAATTAATCTGAAAAAACTTTGAAAAAGATCATAAACGCTATTAAATGGACTAATAAGCACCAATTTTTTTAGTTTTTTAATATTGAAACATGAACAGTATATTGATGCAAAAGCACCCCCAGAGTAAGCAATAATGGTATCAATAGATCTAATATGTAAATGTAACTCATTTATGCAAGCTATGAATTCTGGAATATTTGTTGTTTTTGATGGAGAATTTCCATGAGCTGGAGCATCAAATGAATAAACATCATAGCCTTTTTCAATCAATCCTTTGATTATATAATACATATTACTTGCTCTCCCGCTCCAACCGTGAACTAATAAAACTTTCGGACCCTTTCCTTTCCATCTATAGAATTGAATTTTTTTATTAATACTTTTTATTGTCAAAATTGAAGTATTACATGATTTAAGAGTTGGGATTTCTCTTTCTGGAACCTTGTATTTAATTGGTCTTGTCCAAAGATATCCAGCGAAACGCATACATAAATATGGATTTAGAAAATCTAAAGTTTTTATAAAATAAATTATTGACTTCGGGACTATAAGTCCTCTGTTATCTTTTCTATTTTGATCCAAAAAATCGTATTATCATTAATAAAATATCCCTATAAAATTAGCTAGAAATTCAAAGCACTCCATTTTCACCCTATTCTTTTATAAATGGATGAGTAAAATAAAACTTATTTTTATTTAGAATAAATAAAAATAACATTTAAATTTGTTTTTACAATCGTTCTAAAATGAGTTTTGAAAAAAATATTTTACTACCCGTTTTTTACTTTTTTTCCACGTATTCATTTTGCCAAAAAATTTCTATAGACTCATTAAAAACGACGAATCTAAAAGAAATTATTTTAACAGCTACCCGAACACCAAGAGAGCTTTCCTCCATTCCCCTTCCTGCAACACTAATAAATAAAAAGCAAATTAAAGATTTGGGTGCAGTTAGACTTGACGAAATTTTGATTGAACAAACTGGTATCAATATTGTTTCTGATGAAAGCGGTTTTGAAGGATTGCAAATGCAGGGAATTTCATCAGATTACATTCTCATTCTAATTGATGGTGTACCCTTAATTGGAAGGAGAGCAGGAAATTTTGATTTAAGCAGAATGGCTATTGGGAATATAAAACAGATCGAGATTGTCAAGGGTCCTAGTAGTAGCTTATTTGGATCTGAAGCTTTAGGTGGTGTTATAAATATTATTACCGATGAACCAAAAACAAAAAAATTGAATGGAAATTTATCTTATCGTTTTGGATCATTCAATCAGCAAGATATTAATACTGATATAAAACAAAACTTAGGGAAATTTAAATTTAATTTTTTCTTAAATCGTTTATCAAGTGATGGTTACCAAGTAGAGTCTGAAACTGATCCGCGAATATTTTATCCATTTAGGAATTACACACTACATGGTAAAATATCAAATGATTTTTCAAATAAATTGACAGGACTACTTTCTTTTCGATTTTATGATAACGAGCAGTTATCTGAGCTTGTCTTTAATGAAGAAGATTTTGAAGGAGAAACTCAAGAAAATGATATGAATATTCATTTGAAACTAGACCAAAGAGTAAGTAAAAATTTTGATATTGATTATGAACTTTATTTTACTTCTTATAATGCTGAAGAATTAATTCAAAGTGTTTTGTCTGAGAATATTTTAAATGATAATTTCTTCGATCAAAAGTTATTACGTCCAGAAATAAGAGGAAATTTAAAGCTTAAATCTAAATCAAATTTTTCTGGAGGGATTGGGTATCAATATGAAGAATTGAGCAGAACTTTTTTTGATGATAATATAAATTTTGCCTCTCAATATTTTTTCATTCAAGGTGATTTCTATCTAGCGGATAAAATGAATTTAATTGTAGGTAGTCGCTTTGACAACCACTCGGAATATAAAAGTCAATTGAGTCCAAAATTGGCATTTTATTATAAGGCAAATAAAAGTATGGCTATAAAGGGGTCTGTTGGTTTTGGATTTAAATCTCCAGCATTTAGGCAACTTTATTTCAATTTTACCAATTCGTCTGTTGGATATACAGTTCTTGGCTATAATGTAGCATTAGACAAATTAGATGAGCTAATTGATCAAAATCAGATTCAAGATGTAGTAATATCAAGAAATGAATTGGTAAGTTCTTTAGATGCCGAAAGTTCGATAGGGTATAACTTGGGAATTTCTATTGATGAGCCGAAGTGGAAATTAGATTTAAATTTTTTTAGGAACGATATAAAAAACTTAATCGATACAAGAATTATAGCAAGAAAAAAAAATGGCCAGAATGTATTTAGCTATGTCAATTTTGACGAAATATTTACAACCGGTTTAGAGTTAAATTTTAGTCAAAAAATAACAGAAAATTTTAATATAACTGCTGGTTATCAGCTACTTTATGCTTTTGATAAAGTTAAAATGCAACAAATAAATAATGGTGAAATTTATGCTCGAGAAACTATATCAAATAAAACTATTGAGTTGAGTAATAAAGACTATTTTGGACTTGTAAATAGATCCCGTCACCTTGGAAATTTGAAGTTTTTCTATTCTTTTACAAAATCAAAACTCAAAGTTAACCTTAGATTTATTTACAGAAGCAAGTATGCTGAATTTGATACTAATGGTAATGGCCTTGTAGACTCATATGACACAAGTTTTATAAATGGTTACATAACAACAAATATTTCAGCAATTAAAGATCTATCAAAAAAATTTGATTTTCAACTAGGTATTTCAAATAACCTAATTGATTATACAGATGCAAATACCCCTAAAATACCTGGTGCCCTAGGATTTTTAAAATTAACCTATAAAACTTAAATACTTAAACTATGAAAACAATAAATAAAATTTTAAACATTTCATTCACAATATTACTTTTATCTTTTATCTCATGTAGCAATGAAGAAGAGGAAGAACAAGAGATGGTGGTTTTAGAACCATTAAAATCTGAACAGGTTGCTAATTTTGCCGCACCCCAGACAGGAGGTATGGGACAGCCTATCGGCGGAGAATTTTCAAAATTTGATTTTGTTACTGGTGAAAAATCGACAAGTGAAACAGATTGGGATATTGCTTTTAGAGGAACAACTATTTGTATAAATGGAGGGACATCAACAGGAACAGCGGATGAACCAGTAAGAAATGGTAATGCTGGAGCTGTTATTGTAGCGGGAACATTTGATAGTGTAACAACTGCTCAAGGTCTATCTTTTTCACAAGACGCAGAGGGCTCATTTGCCATTCCAACAGGTAGTGACAATGGTTGGTATAATTACAATCCTCAAACATTCACTATTACCCCTGTTCCAGGTAAAGTTTTAGTTTTTAGAACAAGAGATGGCAGGTATGCCAAAGTAGAAATTTTAAGTTACTACTTAGATCAAGATTCATCTAATACAAGGGGAGGTAGATATTATACTTTTAATTATGTTTTTAATCCAAATCAGGGTGAAACATCTTTTTAAAAAATTAACTCAAGATCCAATTTGTATGGTGTAATAAAATTCTCACGAAATGATAAATGGAAAGGTTTTTTTTGTTGGTAAAAATGTAAAAATTAGATTGATTAACATTAATGATTATAAGGACTTAAAAAAATGGGATCCAGAGGGGAGTAATAGTTTTAATTATTTCCCAAATTCAGATTTTTTAAATGAAATTAAAGACAAAAGGTGGATTGAAAACAAAATCAAAGATAAAAATGGCCTATATTTCGTTATCTTAAAATTAGATACAAGTGAAGCAATTGGCATTACAATTTTGGAAAATATAGATCTTAAAAATAAAAATGCATGTTGGGGAATTTATATTGCATATCCAGAATATAGAAAACTAATCTATAGTTTACAGCCCTCTTTCCTTATCATTGATTATGCTTTTTCAAAACTAAAACTCAATAAATTATATGGCAATAGTTTACCTACAAATAAAAGAGGAAGAAAATTTCATAAACTTCTTGGTTTTAGTGAAGAGGCTATTTTTAATAAACAGATTTTAGTAAATGAAGTTTATCAAGATCTAATTTGGATTTCTATGCTAAGCAAAAATTGGACTAGTAAAAGGAGTGAATTACTTAAATTAATAAATTCATGTTAAGAGATTTAATAATAAATTTTTTATTTGTCTCATTAATAACATTGACTCATGTTTCATCTCAAATAATTAAGAACGAAGATATAGGTCAGATTTCGATTTTTGATGAACCTACAAATTTAGAGCTAATGCAATGGGAAAATTTTGATTTGTTCATGATTGAAACTTACAGGTATGTAAAAAATGAGAAAAAATTACTTTTGGAAGAAAAAAATAATCCCTTTGAAGATAGTTTATTTATAAAAAAGTTTGAGCACATCACATACTTTACTATTTATGAATCAGCGAAGGCTTATAGAGATTCAGTTTATTTTAAAAGTAATGCTAATAAAAAATATAAAAATATTAATCAATGGGCATGGGAGCGATTTCCTGAATTTATGATTTTTAATAAAGAATTTAATAACTTAATAAACAAAGAGTAAATACTAATTATAAGCATTAAAATTATTATGGATTATAATTTGAGGAATTTAATGAGAATATTTAGTTATCTAATTTTAATTGCTTTAGTTGTAAGTTGTTCCTCTGAAGAGGAAAATGCCACCCAATCAAATAATAGCCAAATAGTCGATCTTGAACCTGATCCTACGCGCTACACTTTGACGGTAACATCATCAGAAGGTGGGAGCATATCTACTGAGGGAGGGACTTACGATGAGGGAACGTCTGTTAATATAACAGCTACACCAAATCAAGGCTATAAATTTACAGGATGGGAAGGTATTGATGAATCTAACAATGAATTGATTATTTCTGTTAATTCTAATATAACAATAAGAGCTTTGTTCGAGCCAATAACTTCTTTTACTCAACAGGGAGGTTATGATCAACCCACTAAAAGTTTTGGGAAAATAGCTGTAATACCAATAGATTTCTTAGATACACCAGATGAGATAAGAAATGATTTTCCAACAAAAGAAAAATTGTATGATCTTTTAACCGATGAAAACCTCATTAAGTTCTTTGATGATGTTTCGTATGGTATTTTTTCATACGAAATTGAAGTGTTAGACTATTATCATCTGCAGATAAATGGTTTTGATAACCAGAAACTTTTCGACGACACTATAATCTCAAACCATAATTATGAAATTCAAAATTTTAATCCTGAGGATTATGATCATTTACTTTTTGTACCCGTTTATGATAAGCAACTAGCAGGTGCAAGAGCTGGAAGTTGGGAAGTGACAATTAATGATAAATTCTATTCAATGGGAACAATACAATCTTTTTTCGTTCCTATTATGATTGGATACTTTGATAGAGATGAGTCAATGTGGCCATTTTCAGATTCAACAAAAGATAAAAAACTTTACTCTATTCCCACAGGTGAAAGTTCTTCTATAGAAGGAGAAATAAATTATCCTTTAAGTCGATTTCAACAAACATTTATTCACGAATTTATTCACTCATTGGGAATCGGTACTCATTCTTATTCGAGCACTAATGATGATAAATTTAATTTTGAACCTATTGTACAGGGGAATGATGGACTGGAGGATTTAAACTATGGTGACAAATTTTGTATAATGGGTTCGGGTGAATATGCATGGTCGCTAAATGCTGCATATCGAGACTATTTGGGATGGTTTAACGACACAGTAAGACATAGGATACTTGAAAAAGGAATACATAATGTTAATCTTCACCCAATAAATACAAGAGATAATACTGCTTTTATTGAGGTGAGAATACCGGGTAAGACAAGTGATTTTTCCTCAATAGGTTACAAAAATGAAGG